>Ga0307507_10003401_pt1 | contig 31000 bp, 20 predicted proteins | sample 7_EM_MG_FD_207223 | JGI IMG/M metagenome (GOLD analysis project Ga0307507, IMG submission 207223) | Populus trichocarpa ectomycorrhiza microbial communities from riparian zone in the Pacific Northwest, United States - 7_EM | ecosystem: Host-associated > Plants > Roots > Unclassified | place... | reverse complement strand
CAATAACGACTACTCGAGTAGGGTTATAGTGATGTTGGTTAATATGCTTCTTGTTAATTAGGGGAGGGCGAGGAGCTTAAGGCTCCTCGCCACGCTAGTGCCGCGGCGACACGTGACGACACGTGACGACCACTCGTCTTATTTCTGACAATTATATAGATATTTACTAATATTAGCTTTACTAAAAAGTTTAGAAAGGCTTAATTATAATTAAGTGAGTTCCTACTACTAATATAACGGCTAATAGTCTTATAAAGGCCCTATTAAGGCAGAAGTATAAAAGCTTTATTTAATAACTAAATCTAATTAATATTAAGACCCTGTTATAGTTAGATTTAATTATACTATTTAACCTATTTACACGATTTCCTTATTAAGTGTTTTTTAAAATGGTTTCTATTTAGTTTAACACTATAGATATTTCCTCTTTAGGTATATCCAGCTAATTACCACCCAGTTAATTAGCTGGGGGGGTATATTAACCTAAATTAGGTTATTTTGCTACCCTAACTTAGCTACTTACTATTATAGGACACCTCTGTGACACCTTATACATATCTACCTATTTCTACTAACGTAGTAAGAAGAGACTGACCGCGAAACGGCAATCTATAGCAATCTAATAGCAATCTGCTGTATTTTGCTATATTCTGCCAAGTCTACTAAATCCTACTAAGTTCTGCTAGGACCGCTTCTTAAATCCTATTCTACTCTATATATATATTAACTAAGTAACTAAACTAATAATATATACCCTTTCTTTCTATTTCCTTATCTTCTCTTTTTATATAATGTTTTAACTTTATTATATAGTTTATATATATAACTTAATAATATCTACTTCGCTATATATTATTACCGCTTATACTTACTCCGTAATACTATATTACGTTAACCCTATATACCATCCCCTAAAATATAAAATAACTTTAAAATCCCTATAATAGCCGCTAGCATTATATCTATACTTTAATAACAATTAGTAGAAATATAGAAGTCCTTTATAAACACCCTCGCATAAAACTAAGCCACTTTAACTTAATAATAAGCTAAATAAGAAGTATAACACTGGTAGATAATTAAGGACCTCTAAGAAGAAGTCCATACCCTTAAAATGCCTATACTAGGGCCCTAAGACTAAATACTATCTTTAGAAATAAATATGCAGAATAAAAGTCCTAAACCTATAATAGTTATTTAATTTAAACTAACTACTATACTATAATAATCTAAACGACTACTAGACCCTTTAATATTTACTAGTAAATAATAAAAACTCTAATTATTCCTAAGCTGGCTTAAAAATAAGCTAACTAGTAATGTTAACTACTACCTAACTAAAGCTAACTAACTCTACTATACCTTAAGTTGACTAAAAGGAGACATAGCTAACCTTATTAAACCTCTTTAACCAAACTTAGTACTAAGCCTAGTTATACTTCTTAAAGCTATATATAGTAACTTAGACCGCTAAGCTACTACTTAGAGAAAGATAAACTATATAGCTTAAGAAATAAAAAGCTTCCTAGTATACTTCTCTAAATTTAACTGCTATATAAAGAAAATAGGCTGGAACGACTCCGTACTAATTAACAGCCTTATTAAATCCCTAAGCCCTAAACTAAAAATCTCCTTAATTAGCGTAGACCTACTAGGAGCCCTTAATACCTATATAAACGTTATTAATAAACGGTATAATAATATACTATGCCTAACACTAAAACCTACTCCTTAATATAATATAACAGCTCTATAAATGTCTACTAAGTTATTATCTTAGTTTAAGTACCCTAATGCTATAAATATTAACACTAAAACCCTAGGATACGCCCCACTAGGGTTTTTTTTAAATAAAACTAATGCACTAAGCTAGGCCTCTGCTTTAAGTATAGAAGTAGCTTCTATTTCTCTAACTACTACTCTATCTCTATACCCTAACGCGATTTATAAACGGCTAATACTAGCAGCCGTTTACCATATTAATCCTCTAGTTACTATCCCTAATCTTTACCTAGTTCTAGCCCTATATCTAATAAGCACCACTTATAAGGACAAAGCTATAACTAATATACTATAAGAATTCCACCCTAATTGCCTCTAAAAGGAAGGTCTTAAAGCTAAGTCACTCTTTAAAACGGCGCTGCCTTAGGATCTTGTTAAATGCTTTAGATATTACAAACTCTAACTCTTAGGATTATAGTATAACTATTAACTATTATCTTCGGTAGAATAATTAATAGGTTAATACTTAAGTTCTAATTAATATAGGAGCTAGTAGCACAGGATTTATTAATAAGATCTTTATATAAGATAATAGTTTTACTCTAACCCCCCTTAACTAGCATATTAACGTATTTGGATTTAATAGTAAACGCACTATCTTAAGCTATATTACCTATGTAGTATTCCTAAAACTCTAATACCTAAACCATAAAGAACTAATTAGACTCTTTATTACCACCCTAGGTTACTTAGTAATCCTTAGATAACCCTAAATAAAGCTATATAAGGTAACTATTAATTAAAATAACCTTAAGCTTCTATTTACCGCCTCCTATTATAAGCAGAAGTGCCTTATAACTCGCTACTTAGACTTAGAACTAGAACTAAAAAAAATCCACTAGAATCTACTAGTCTAAATTTTTCACTAACGTTTACCCTATACTTAAAAATTCTACTAAATTCCACTAATATAAGATTTCCGTTAACGTCCACCAAGGACCTAAAAATTATACTAAACTATATAAACTAACTCTAACTACTACACTACCCCAAACTAAGCAGAAGCTTAAGCCTAATATATAAAAGTACCAGAAGAACTAATATTCTACTATAAAAAAGATACTTAAAGAACCTAAACCTAAATTTAATACTAACTCTGTACCTAAACCCAACCCTAAATAAGAAACTATATAAGAAACTAAAGATAATCTAAGCTCGTTTAACACCTTAAATATCTATATAATTAGAGCTACTCTATTAATATAACTTACTAGGAAACCTAAATATACAATCTTTACTGTTATAATAGCCAATATTAAAAAGGCCCTAGCACTAAAGAAGCACACTAACCCTGCCATAAAAGTACTAGTGTGCTACTATAAGTACCTAGAGGTATTTTTATAAAAGGAAGCTAATAAGTTAATAAAGTACTAACCTTACAACTATAAGATTATACTTAAAGAAAAAAACAGCTAGGATTTAAACCACTATATAAAATATCCTAAAATAAACTCTAAGTACTACGGAAGTACTTAGACAAACACCCCAGTAAAGGATTTATTAGAGCAAGCTCTTTACCTATAGCTACACCTATAATCTTTATTTAAAAAAAACCTGGCGGTAGTTTACGCTTTTATATAGACTACTAAGCTCTTAATACTATTACTATTAAAAATTGGTACCCGCTCCCGTTAATTTAAAAGACATTAAACTAATTAAGTAAGGCTCGCTACTATATAAAACTTAACCTTATCTACGTATTTAACCGACTTTATATTATAAAAGGAGATAAATAGCTTACCGTATTCCGTACTAGATATAGACTATTTAAATACTTAGTAGCGCCATTTGGCCTTATAAATGCCCTAAGTTTATTCTAACACTTTATAAATAATACCCTATAACTTTACCTAGACGTTTTCTATACTGCTTATATTAATGATATCCTAGTATATAGTAATAACTTAGCTAAATATAAGAAACACGTTAACCTTATCCTAAAAGCCCTACGTAGAACTAGCCTATAATTAGATATAAATAAATGCAAGTTCTATACCTTAAACTTATTGTTTTTATAGACGGTATATAAATAGACCTAAAGAAAATTAAAGTAATTATAAACTAGTAAGAACCTAAGAAAGTTAAGGACACAAAAGCCTTTATAGGATTTGCTAATTTTTACTAACGGTTTATTAATAACTTCTCCGCCCTAGTTTTACCCCTTATAGCTCTAACCTAAAAGAACAAAACCTTTATCTTTAATAAGGAATATAAGAAGGCCTTTACCTATCTAAAAGTTATATTTACTACTGCATATATATTCTAATACTTTAACCTAAACTAAAAGAGTGTTATAAAAGCTAATTTATCCAACTATGTTACTAAAGGCATTCTGTCTTAGTATAATAAGGAAGGAGTACTACACCCTATAGTATACTTCTTAAAATAATTAAGTTTAGCTAAATATAACTACAAGGTCTACAATAAGGAATTATTAGCTATTATTAGATGTTTTAAATAATAGTAACTTAAACTAGAAGGCGCTGGATTTCTAATTAAGGTCCTTAGCAACTATAAGAATTTATAGTACTTTATAACTATAAAATAGCTAAGTTATTATGAAGCCTACTAGTTAGAATATCTGTCTTATTTCTAATTCTTAATTATATACCGCCTAGGCGTTTAAGGTTAAAAACCTAATACCCTAACCTAATATTTACAAGATATACTAGTATAGGAAAAAGTATATACCTACTATAATTAAACCCTACTTTGCCCTAAACTGTTTAATCCCTTAGCTAAAGACCTTATAGTACACATCCTTAAAATAACTAATTAATTAATTAAATAGATTATAATTAATAAATACCTAAATAACGAGTTTATTTAAGAGATACTTAAGTTAATTTAAGATGGCGTTAGACACTCTAAAAAGATCTCTTTAAGTAAATATAAAGCTTATAAAAACCACTTATACTACTAGAACTACCTAGTTATACCTAACTATAATAAACTTAAACTTAAGCTCCTTAAATATATATACAATTTACTAGTAGCCGGCCACCTAGGCTAAGGAAAAACCCTAAAGCTACTTTAATAGAAGTACTACTAGCTAAATATATATAATATAAAGGTATGTCTCTAGTTGTTATACCTATTAATAAGCTAAAGCTTTATATAAGAAGTATAACGGCTTTTTAAAGCTACTACCTATTCTAAACTAAAGATAAAAGGATATCTTAATTAACTTTATTATTAATCTCCCTATAAGTAAAGGCTGTATAAACATTATAGTAGTTATAGACTAACTATTTAAAATAAGATACTTAATCGCCTATCCTAATATATTAACGCCTACCATTGCCTAACTATTCCTAAATTATATATAGAAACTCTATAGACTCCCTAAAATAATTATCTCTAATAAAGGCAGCCAGTTTATCTCTATGTTTTAAAAAGAACTAACTACCTAACTCCATATTAAAGTACTATTATCTATAGTATATTACCTAGAAATAGATAGTTAAATAGAACGTGCAAATACTATAATAGAATATTATATTTAGATATATATATTATATTTGCAAGATAACTAAATAGACTAGCTTATATTTGCTAAGTTTACTATAAATTATTTTATTTTAGAAACTATAAAGGGCTCCCTATTCCTAGCTAACTACGGCTAGTATCTATAAATAGGTTTTAAACCCTTTAGTAATGCTTCTTACCCTACCTATTAAGCCTTATAAGTTATAAAAGCAAATAAATTTATAAAAAAGATAAAAGAACTATAAGAGTTCCTTACTAATAAAATAATATAGACCTAATCTGTCTATAAAGCTATAGTAAATAAGAACTAAACCCTAGCACTAGCTTATTAAATTAGTAACTTTATCTAGCTAAATATAAGAAATTTAAATATAAAATAACCTATTAAGAAACTTAGTTGGAAGAACACTGGCCCTTATAAGGTTAAAAAAGTTATTTTTCCTTATACCTCCTAACTAAAGCTCCTTAATACGGTTAAAATCTACCCTATATTTTATACGTCAGTCCTTTACCCTACTGCCTCTATATTAGATACCCTGCCTAAATAGATCTAAGACCCTCCCCTACTAGTTAAAGTAGATAGTAAAATAAGTACTTTATTAAAAGAGTTAATAATATTAAGTATAATAAACAGAAATATAAATATATATACTTTATAAAATAAAGAGGCTTTATTAAGCCCTTATAGGAACCCATTAACTCTATAGGACTTATATAAGCCATAGAAGACTTTTATAAACTCTACCTAGAACTACCGTAGCCCTATCTTGCAGAAGCTTAAGTTTAAAGGGGGGGTACTGTTATAGGATACCTCTATAACACCTTATACACGTCTACCTGTTTCTACCGACATAGCAAGAAAAGACCGACTGTGAAACGGCAATCTACGGCAATCTAACGGCAATCTGCCGCATTCTGCTATATTCTGCCAAGTCCACCAAATCCTGCCAAGTTCTACCAGGACCGCTCCTTAAATCCTATTCTGCTCCGTGCACGTGTCAACTAAGCAACCAAACTAATAATATATACCCTTTCTTCCCGTTTCCTTACCTTCACTCCTTACGCAACGTCTTGACTTTATCATATAGTTCATGTACATAGCTTAATAATATCTACTTCGCTATATATTACCACCGCTCGTACTCACTCCGTGACACTTACCCATTAACTTAGTTATTAACTCGGTCACCTACCCCATCTTAACTTAGTTACCTGCCCCTTGTTTCCATTGCCACCCCCTACCCCCCTTGTCTTTCCTATTTCCTATACCTTTCTTATATATAGAGGTCTTAAACCCACATCCAACAGATAGAGTCCTCATTCTTTTCTTATAATTGGTGCACGGACTACCGATCGACAGTTTTGCAGAGTTCCTTGATGCTGTCGAAGAGGTCTACCGCTCCACCGACGTTTTCACGGGTGTCTTCCTCCGGGACGACACATCGAATTTGATCCATGAATAATCGGTGGGGTACGAGAGGCTGGTAGATTAGGTGAGCTCATGGAAGTCGTGAAGAGGACCCTGAGCTCTCCACTTCTTTGCTTGAGAATATCGTTCTGGATAGAGCATATGTCAAGCAGAAATTTCATTATACGTGCAACACCTGCGGAACTCCCTGGAGAACCACTGTAGGACCACGATGGACTCGCCAGTCGGGGTGTCCGTACTGCTATGCGTGAGCAAGGTTGGGCTCCTTGTTATCTACTTCGGGTGAACGAAGTGGTCAGAGTAGGCTTTGGTGGTAGAGGTGGCGATGGGTGTGAAAAGGGTGTAGGACCGGACATTGGTGATTCTCGAACATGCTTTAGATAGTCTCCGAGCCTTCAACCCTATCCATTAGTCTAGATACTCCGAAGTTTCGGCTACAAAAAAATGAAACTTGAATCACAACAAATACTTCAAACCAAGCTTGAGAATAACACACAGTTATGATACGTCATTTTTAAAACGCTTTCACACACTCCTGTATATCAAAGGGGACACCGAGCAGAAATAATGGGAGACAGACTGGATATTTCTATTTGCATAAATTACCAATCGCCATGCTTCATTTTTTCCCGCGGCCTTTAGCATTGAACGTTTTCAATGGATCCGCACTTCTTCCTACTGAAATCTTGCGACCTTTCCCATGAGCCTTATTGTGCATTCTTGCTTTTCGGATTCGATTCTCACTTGTCTTGCCTATGCTTACGAATCCAACATCCGCTATAGCCTTTTTGCTTCCATTAGGCATTAAATAATCTGGCACATGCTTTAGATGAGGCTGCACTCTGGCAGCCCTTAATTCTCCATCGTGCCGCAGATGATGTAAGTCGGATGGGTTCTCTTCGAAATGACGTTTAAGCTTTTCGCTCTTTAGAAGCTCTTGTCTGAGCTCACGGACTCGTGCTTCACGAATGGCTATCCGTGTCACAGCCCTAAGAGCATCGGCTAGACGGTAACGGAAGCCATCTAAGCGCTTCATGTTGAAGTGGTAGGGCTGGACAGTATGGCCTTTCTTCTCTTGATGCTTGATAATTTTTGCGAGGACATCCTCGTCATGTTCGGCGGTGGGGAAACTGGTGGGTTTGTGTTTACGATATAGCTCTTTAGGGATCACGAAGGAGAGAGCCATGCCAGTCTTTCCTGCGCGTGCTGTTCGCCCTATCCGATGAGTGTAGGATTTTGAGGTTGTAGGAAGATCGAAGTTGAGGACGCATGCAACGTTCTTGAAGTCTATACCACGGGCAACGCCATAATCCTTATCCCTCCTTGGTCCTTTTCGTTTCTTCTTTGGCGGCTCTGATAGCTTCTCCATTTGGTTCCTATTTGGCACCTGGTCTCCAGTCGGTGCCGTTAGTTTTGCGGAATTTTCGGGCTTTTGCTTGGGTTCATTCTCCTTTTCATTGACTTGATCATCCTCTTCGCCTTCCTCATCACGTCCTTTTCGTTTCTTCTTGCGCCCTTCATCGCCCAGCACTTCATTCTCATCGGTAGCAATAATGATTTCATAGACATTCTTATTGAACTCCTCCATAATGTGCAGCCGTGACGCCACAGGTAGCTCGGAATTGAGAACGCAGCTCCTGATGCCAAATTGCTCCAAGAATAGCCTTAGTCGGTAGCAGCGGTCGATATCTCCGACAAACACAATGCATTTTCCCTTAATCAACTTAAGCATGAAGATGGCATAGATCAGGAGGAATTTCTCATCCTCTGCGCATCGGACTACATATTGACTGACACTTCCTGTATCCTTCTCTTCCTCATCGAGTTCTAAGATTACTGGATCCCGGCAAAACAGTCCCTTCAGTGTCTCCAGCTCTGTTTTCAAGGTTGCACTCATCAAGAATGTTTGGACGCCTTTCGGTATGGTTTTAGCGATATTCTCCAGGTCATCTTCGTAGCCGTACGATAGAACAAGATCCGCTTCGTCAATAACGAGGTGCGCAAGGTCCCTGAGAGAAAGTGCTTCATTGTTCAGATTGGCGGATGCTCTCCCTGGGGTAGCAACAAGGATATCTGGGAAGTCTGCCAGTCGTGCGCGTTGCACCTTGTCATCCTCCTTCCGGGTCAAATTCTCCACCCGTATATCCTGTCCACAAAACACCGCCAACGATTCAGTTGTCTTGGTAACTTGCACGGCTAGTTCCCGGGTCGGGACCAGTATAAGTGACGATGTACATTTCTGGTAATTGGGTTCGGATTTTCTTCGCAATATGGATTGGATGATGGGAATTAGGTATGCAGCGGTCTTGCCTGACCCTGTTTTGGACCGAGCTGCATGTTGTTAGTCTGAGAATGCATCAAAGACCAAAATAGGTTGGGGGATACCTAAAATATCTTTCCCTTCCAAAGCGAGAGGAATTGCTCTCGATTGAACTGGCATGGGTGTAGAGAACTTTTCTTTCTGGATGGCTCTGAGGACGCGGGCATCGAGTCCAAAACTGTCGAAAGTAAAATTAGGTTTCAAGGTGGCTGTAGAAGGCACTTCTTCCGGCATATCGTCTTCGTTGAGCTTGCGCTTCATGATTGTGTGTTATTTCGCCGCAAATTTTCAGTTTGTGCTCGTTATCGATTTGAGGCTTTGGAATTTCTACGGCGGAATGCCAACGACGCTAAAATGGTTAGTCAGCTAGGCTGGCCAGAAAGAAGCTCACGAAACTCCATCACAGCAACCGGCACGCTTCAACCGAAGATTCAGCAGCAACACTAAAATTGAATTTAGGCAGTGTAAGCTGCAAATAATTCCTATCAAGTTTATTTACAGAGTTACAAGCCCTCCATGGTCCTTAGGATAACCCTCGAAACTACAGGGGGGAGTGAGAATTCGTTGGATGGATGTCTCTAGCTAGCACACCGTATGTGCTCATTAGAATCGGTTTTTAATACTTCAGAGCCGGTCGTTAGAAGCAATAGTACCTATGCGCGGCTATGTTTGGTCAAGATTTATAAACTACGGTCAATATATTGCAATTTAGAAACCCCTGGTTAATTGCGACTAAATGAAATAATGACACAGTAAATCGAAACGAAGGCGGCTAAGAAAACATAAACAGCGTAAACATTTTTGTATTCTCCCTGAAATCGTTAGAGATAGTGGGGGCAGAGGTATGACAGTGTCGTTCCGTCGTTCGTAGGTAAGGCAAAATATAGAGGAAATGACAAAAAGAGGAAACGTATTTCAGAAGCACCCGAGTGACTTCCGAGGAAGAGTATTCGCACAAAGATACGTATGTGTTGCCGTTGTCCAGCGTCGGAAATCCTTGCGTAGTCTTGTCATTCAGTTGTTCATCCTCTATCATTTTCCATCCTGAAATATCCAATCAAGTAAGGCATGTCCTCATCACATACAGTACCAAGATCCTTGACTTTGACGTTATGCTGGATGGGATGCTGGATTCCAAAATTGATTCGTGACGCAGGAGCTAATCTTACGCTGCTCCCCGCCGGCGCCACCGCAATGGATTTTTTCTCTAGGGTCGCCTCGCCTGGCACTAATCTTGGCCTTGTGCCCTGAATGTGGATGATTGCATGCTCCGAAGGCTCTACACCGCTCTTTGTCGTAGCACGACCTCCGTATGTGAAAATTGGGCTAAGACTAGTTAGAATGCTGATAGACTCTAAGATGTGTGTACGAACCATGCGTAGCAGAAGCCTCTCCTCTCTTGCACTACCACGAACCGCCGAATTTGACTATACACATGTTGACCATACATCACGGTAGAGACGTTTGCGTTGTCTAATTGTTGGGTGTCATTGCCCAATGGTTCACTGAAAAGGATAGCGAACATCTGTACCCTAAGTGAGTTACTGTCTTTGCCTAAATGTGCGATCTGAGCTTTACTTTTCCCTTTTTAAAGAATCTGGAATTCTGGACTCGATATTCTAAGTCTTATTAGCGCTTTTTAATGCTTGAGAGTGGTACGTGGAAAGTTGTTACCTGGGTCTAAGGTTTCTGCCTCACCCGGCGTTCCTCTAATGGCCGAGGGAGGGATTTCCTCAGTCGGACCACCTGCACGAATTAGTATGCGAAATGGTGACAATAATTTTATTGGTACGTACCTGCGGTAGTCGATTCGGGCTGTCGTGGAAACGGTTCGGCATTGCTCGTTTGGGGTTCTTCAAAACTCGTGAGCTGCTTTTGTGGGAATCTCTGAGGCGAAAAGTACTTACGACTAGGCCGACCTGGTGTTGTGGTAAGGTATTCTTGTTGTGGCTGGCCGTACTGGTCTCGTTGGTAGGCATGTGGTTGCCTTTGATCTGGAGGGGGTTGTTGTTCAGCTGCTTGTGGTATCGGCAAGCTTGTACTGCCTGCATACGCTCTATCTTCACTAGAGTAATTTGGAGCAGTTGAGTATGCCTGATTGACAGTATAATGTGCACTGGTAGAGGGGGGCGCGTATCCCTGATTTGCGGGGGTGTAGTGCGAATTATTGGTTGGAGTTTCGCCGTACTGGAGCCCAGGATTCGCTAAGGTCGGAGATTGAACAAAGGAGTCACGTCGCGTACCACTGAATGTCAGATGTATTAGAGCTAAGATTTGGTCTGAAAGACATACCTTAGCACTCCACCTTGCTGCTGTGTTTGTTTTGCCCAATGAATCACCCAGTGTCCTGCTTCAAGTCAGCCTTTCTGCGGTAATTTTGATTATTAGACCGGTCTTGTTACCGTTTTCGTTGGTGTATCGAAAGTAATCTTGGTGGTCTGCCGACCAGGTCCAAGTGTCAGCCATTATTGCGAGAGCGAGACATGTCTTGAGTAGCTTTTGATTTGCACCACGTCGACGCCATTTTATATTTTCTGCCCGTCTCTCTGCTGCAGAGTTGAGGCTCTGCTGCAGTTCACCAAGAGCCCTCGTTCAGTGCGGAGTAGAGCTGTCGGCGTGTAATCAATGTACTGACCACACCATAACATGCTTGCATAAAGCTAATAATATCGGTGCAGGCCTTGAGCTGATAGCGCGGGATGTCTAGCGGCAGCGTGGCGTCGGACCGCGAGCTAGCCTACCCGCTGCTTTAGGGTTCGGCATACGAGACATCCCTGGCGTTGTCTCATCCAGAAGGCTTGCCTTGCAGAAGACCTCTGCGCGATAACAATCATGGCTTTGCCTTATTTTAGACACATATTAATGTCTCGTCCTATATTTCCATACAGCCCGATTGAAGGACCCCCTTTTTCGAAATCTAGTATCTTGCTGATTTCAGTCATGTCCATGCCTTCAAATGTTGGACAAGCAAACACAGAAAGAGCCGTGGCCTGCTTCACTTCCAATCACCAAGCGCCTAATATGCGGTATGCACGAAGCGTTTAGTTGACCTTTCCTTAGCTTATTCACCTCTAACAACGCACAGAGAACCTAACTTCTCCAGAGCTCCCTACTACCGTTCATTACCAACTCGACTCGAGCGACAGTTTAAGGGCAAATGTGCCTGTCGACATTCCCAAATCCCGTGGCAGCATAGAGCACGAGCCTTACAGTGGAGTGACCGCTGAATATCCTGTGTGTTCTTCTATAGTTCCAATGACAACTCAACGCCCCAATGGTCCGGAGCAATTTCCCTCGACCGAGCCGGGCGAACCTCCAATTCGAGAAAGCCCAGAAGCACCCCATCAGCTTCATAGCCTACGCTTTACCCGACACATAAAAAATGCTACAAAGGAACAAGAAGAGCTGGCGGAGCTACGTGAGAGGACACTGACTGAACGCATGAAACTAGAAAGAAAGAGGAAGCAGCTTCGTGAGATTCGGACGAAGGCCGGAGATATCGAGGCACAAATTATAGCCCAGCTCCGGGGGGTTTTGGAGCAGCACAAAATTGAGTTTCCACCCAAGTTGTTGACTCTTTATAGTGACGTCCAAGCTACTAGAGATTGTCTTGGGGGTCTGGAAGATGACTATAACCAGGCGGAATCCGAATACGGCACTTTGGAATGGACATACAGTAATCACGAAAGCAAGTTCTATCGAAAGTTTGGTAGTGATAGTGGTTCGTCGGCTTCCTCCGAAAGTTCGGAGTATCCAGTTTTACCAGACGGTCCAGAAGCCCAGTACTCGTCCGCACTCGGAGAGCTCGAAATGCTGAAGGAGCAACTTAGCGATCTACAGCGTGAGCATGCTGAACAGCTCGAAGAAAAAAATAGACGTGAACTATATGGTCTCCCTATCTCTATACCGGATGCGTCGTTTCTCGAGGACTTTCCTCGGTGGGAAGAAGAACTCCAACGTGACATCAAGGCCGCAGAGTTTAAGGCTCAGCAACTCCGGAACGAGCTGAAGCCTCATGAACAGCACAAAGGAAGTCGCAGGGCTTCAGACTCTTATCCTCCTATGCCCATCAAAGTTTCTACCGTGCGGCACGTGACCAATATGCCTCAAAGTGAAAGCGCGTTGGCCAGCCTAGTCGAGCAGTTTACGGACAAGAGAAAACTTATCAGTGATTGGATTCTGGAATCATTGAAGTGTTCACCCCTCGAAAGAGCTCGTCTTAAATCCCGCATTGGTATAGACGATTTGGATGACGATGCCTGGTGGAAGCTTGTCGTCGAGCACTGGAATCAAGACGAGCCTGAAGATGATTTCGCAGGCAAGGAGTTTCTCAGCCCGTCAGCTTCTCGTGTGACTACGAAAGCCATGAATCCGTCTGCACCACCAAGTATGCACTTGCCCAGGGCCGGCAACCATGCAATTCTGGCCGAGTCCGCTTCAAATCAAGTAATGTCCGTAAGAAATGAAACTGGTCTGATGTTCCCCTTCAATGCCGAGCCCATTACCCCAAATCAATTGAGTCCCATTGAAGATCTTATAATCCCTGTTTCCACCCCAGTCCCGGAGAGAGTACCAAATGTCCAAGAAGGCGCTATAATGCAGTCTCCTATTCCTCCATCTGAGCGGCTTGGAGAACGAGAAATATCAGAAACTTCTTCCGTTGAGGATTATTCTGTCAGTCCGAAGATTGAAGTTCCACAATTAGCAGAATCTAGCCCAGCAAGAACAAATCTATCGACTACAACACCGAGTACACCGGCTCCAGCTCAGCGAAGATGCCCCTGCAGAGACGATAAAACAGGTACGAGATCCTCAAACATCCTAAGCCGTAACAGTCTTAATCAATCAGCAATATTCGCAGCGGAGTCTCGATCTGGTTTAGTAGACCGTGGTGCACGGTCTGATCCAGGACGCAACAAGCAGACTGGTCTCCAGCAATTGCGGTTGATCCTAAAGCCAAATACAATCATAAGTGATGACAAGAAAAGTAACCAAGATCAACCACAAATTCAGCGATCAGACTCCCCAGAAAGCTCTTTCGATAATCGTCATTTGCTTTCTATTCATCAACCCGACCGCAACGAACCTAGTCCTCCCCCAACTCGAGGCCCATCACCCCGGGGGAATGTAATATCTAAACCCATGGATCCAAATCATTGCGGTCACCTATTCCTTATTTCAAATCACAGACGTTCACGCAGTGAATCATCTAGTATGTGTGCTCTAATGCAGTGTATACATACCGCTGATTGGCAAGAAAACAATAAATCACTACAAAAATATCCGCTTGTAAATGACTGGAATCTCATTATGAAATATCTAGGTAAGTAATTGTAATCTCCGCTTCATTATCTATAGAGCTATTGACACTTCTCTTAGAGCTCTAAAACACCTATTAAAATGATCGTCATGCAGATGTGTGTTGGGGGTATCAAGGTTCGAACGGTAGAGCATGTATCAACTTTCAGATTTTCAATAGGTGCTACTTGTCCGCAGGTCATCAGGAGACCGAGTCTCAACGATGATCTGAAGGAGTTCGACCAACAAATCTAGGCCCACATTGTGAGCATGGCTATAAGGCTACACAACCCGAGGCCTTCTCAGATATGAAATGAATTATGTCGATCAGTAACTATTTTAGGCAGACTGGAGGCATTCTAGTTTCTCTGTTTGTAAAGATAGATCAAACGTCACTCTGCGTTGGGTGGCTCCGAACTCTTCCTTTTTCAAGCCGCAGAATAAGTCGACAACAAGAGCGAGCTTTGGTTCATCGATCCAAATCCACCTCGTATTGGATCCAATGCAAAGCTATACCTCTCTAGACAGGTATCTAGCTAATATAGGAAGACGCTAAGCCTAAAGCGATTTGGATCAGAGTGGATCTGAGGCCAAATCCACTGCTTTGGTTATCCTGCTCCTTTCATGACCAATCATTTGTGACAACGCAATGACAACACACTTTAGGTATGGCCCCTACCAACCCCTAGCCTCCCAGGTTTCAACATTGCTAATCTCTAACCGCTTCCAAGCTTGTTAACGTTTTGAGTTGAGGTAGCGGTATGGTCATGTCTCGCATCTGGCCACTTTGTGATTGTGGCTTCCTCAGCCTTGTTAGTTATCACAACCAAGAATTTAGCTGCTAGCGTGAAGGCAAATAGGGCGACATGCTGGACCACGAAATATATCGGTATTAACCCGAGGGTTCAACTATCCCTTATCGAATAATATGAGATGCAGGCTGGTTGCAGAGAAGCGGATTGTATGACTACACAGAAGTCAAGCTTGTTTTGCTGGAGTATCAAGGTCTTTCCAGCAAATACCTACGCTCAGTTTTATTGTATGATGATAGCGCCCATATCTCCAAACTCGCTGCTCCACGAGTCATTTCAATGGGCAATGCTGGTTGACCTCAACAGACATGAGTTGGGCTCCTACGCACAATCCCTCGACCAGAATAGGCTTCACCGCAACTCAGGCGACGATTTGTGCCTTGACCAGTCACCTTTTGAGGCTCTGTAGAGAGAATGGGGTGACTGCTGCAACATCTGTACTAAGCTACCAGTAGAGGTTTACATGTGTTCTTCGATGCATAATTTACGCCCTGTATCCTTGGCCGTCTAGGCAAACGCTGCAAGCTGTGACAGGTACATCCCGTCGGGCGGTTAGGCCACACAATCCTTACGGCACTTTCGAGAGCGAGTAAGGGCTGTTTCAAGGAGTAAGTTCCTACCTGTGCCTCAATACGACAGGATGCGAATTATAGCATACGGAGATGACGGCGTAAGCAGCAGTCTTGGCTTGCTGAGCGGCCTCTCAAAGTCGAAGCTATCACCACACCTATTTTGCCAAGGGCGTCATATCTGCTACCTGCTCTCTTCTTTGCACGGCGATTAGGTGTTGCGATCAGAGTATCGGCCGGTTCTGCGACCTCTTCCCTTAGAGGATGACTCGTGACCATATGCGGTCCGTGCACACGCTGCCCCGTGTGCCCCTTTGTTAGGCCACCCGACGGACCGGCCCCACCCGTTGAATGAACTGCTTGCGAAACCTCATCCCGCGCTAATTAAGTTACCGGGTCAATCCTTGACAAGGCTAGCCCTGTGAAGTTGGCATTTGTCCCCTTAACACGCTGGTTTACGTTCTACTGTTATCGATAAGAACTAGCCAATTAAATAAGGCTATACGTGTTGTTCTGATTCTGGTGTTCTGCACGGACCATTTGATCTTAGGACGCAAAGCGTGTTAAGGGATAGGAACCCTATTACCTATGACTCTGCCGCCGTATGCCTGTGCCGAGAATAGAGGCACAGAGGTTTTAGGCAAAACACTTCCAATAAGCACGTTCGTTCATTTGCGCTTAGGGCAGGCTAAAAGGCGTTAGAGATAGCGGAAGATGCGGGGGCTGTGTTAAAAGTGAGGCTGCAGGCGACCCCGCGATATCCCGTCGATCGAAAAGAAACTGTTGAAGGTGGTGTAGCGACGCCTTTGGCGCACTAATTAGAAAAACGAAGCACATTAGCGATTCGATTCGTAGAAGCTGCCCACCCATCGACATCAGAAGATTAGTCTAATGTTATATTGACGAGGATCGCGAATGTCGCAGAACCCGGCCACGCGATCAATACTACAAAGAAGGATAACGATGATAGGTTAACAGAAATTGGTATCAAACTGGAACCGAAATAAGAAAGTAGCAAATCGCAGAATACGAACATTCAAGTGCATAGTTACACTCTAAAAGAAATCCCGGCTTGTCATCTCAGCTGAATACGAACGCGCCATAAAAATAAAAAGGAAAACATTATTGGAGAAGACAACGGCAAGGCTGAAAATTGGAGAATGCTCAAAACCCAATGAGATAAGTCTATGCAATGCTGAACGCCGCGCGATGTCGTGTCTTGATTTCGGAGGCTTCGGGACGTGAGGTTGGTAAGCCTGGATCTGAGCGGATTGGCCGGAGTAACTTAAAATGGCTTCGATGTGATTCCAAAGTGCGGCGGAAGGCTTCCAATCCACCTATTGATGCCAACGAGTAGCGGCTAGAGATGGGAGGCTGTTGGCCAGGATTGCGAACCAGCTTTATCCAGATGCGGGACTCGCAATCCGGCGCCTCTTCATTCGGGTCAGGCATAGGTGTATCCAAATCGTTCCCATAGAGGATTTCCTTAAGCCATGTGTTAATGCGGTCACGAGTAGGAAGGATTCCAGAGAAAATGTGACCGGTTGGAGGTGAATTGCCGTAGGGCCTCATAGAATATGAAGGGTACTGCTGTACCGTTGCGCCTTCAATCTCCGGAGGTACTGTGAAAGGCTCTGAGTGAACTTCTGAATTTGATAGAAAAATTTCATCATCTGGATTGATGCCCTCCCTTAAACAAAGCTCCCTGAGATCTTGGACGTCGGTTTCTGCCTGGACGAGTTCCGCTCGAATTTGGTTCTCCTGTGGCCTATAACTCTCCAAAAATTCATCCTCTGGTAAGACAGCCTCGCCCTGGCTAAGAAGGGCTTCGCGATTACGGAGCTCCTGCTGAAGCTCAAACTCGAAATCTTCTAAACGATCTTGAAGGATTTTAAGATCCCCCATCCTAGAATAAAGTTCTTGGAGGCACGGTGGAGTACTGTCATGTGTCGTTCCGTCACTCGAGGTTACGGTAATACATTCGGAAGAAGTCTCGGTATATTCATAGCCAGTCTCATAATCCTTCAGACCAATTTCTTTATCCTGGTATAACCTATCCTCCAGTTTCCCTAGCCGATATTCCAGAGCGCAAAGACGGTCCTCGAGGTCGCGGGTTTGCGATTCTTGCTGATTTAATTCTGCATTCGATTCCCGGATCTCCTGGTAGGTTTGTGCGAGCTCTGGTTGAGCATGCTCAAGATTGCCTTTCTCCACCGCTGGGTCTAGTATACTCATGAACTTCCCCTGAACCTCTTGAGAATGCCGACGCAGTATTAGACATTTTGATCTTTGGTCTACTAGTTGAGCACGAAGAGCAAGCACCCTGCCCCTCAGCCGGGCGACACGTCTCTGGGCTGAAAAATAACATCTTTTCAAAGGAAGACTTCCAGGCATGATCTGCTTTAGATTAGAATCATTTGAAGGAGTGGCAACATGTTGTTGAAGAGCAGAAAGTGAGCTTGAAAATTCAGTTGCATGCGGCTCAAGTAATTTGCCACCGTTGCAAATCTGATTTTGTTGAACTGCATCTTGTTTTTCTGAAGCAGCTGATGTGTAGTTTATGTCCGTGTTGCGAGGGGCTTTTGGCACGGATGTTATCGACCCACTCAAGCGATAGGACGATGAGGCATCCTCTTCTTGATAAGGCAGACATTCGGACGATTTTGGATAAAGGGTATGAAGCTGACTGGGTAATATAGGAGTTTGCCTTAGTAATTAGTTACTGTATGCTCACCATGGACATGCAGAAAACGTACAGGATAGGAAAGATGACTTGGTTGACTTCATCAGCATCGACCAACTGCTTTTCGTCATGGTCCATGGAGTTCCCTATAGGCTATGGTGGGAGTGCACGACGCTACAACGTGGACTACACATCAAGGAGAACATTGCAGTTTTTAGTGCTTGCCTGAATTGTATTCTAATGTACGCACGGACGGGCATGGAAGATGGCATGCAGCATTAACGCACACAGCCTGCGGTGGCTTACAGGCCATGATACAAAACGATGCATGGAATTTCGTGCATGGGGTTTACTCCGCGCATAACCCAGAGCGGGTTGGCAGGGCGCCACCCCCATCAGATGGACAAATCCTAAACATAATGCGTACACTCTTCAAAAAAGACGGCTAGGCTTTCTAAAGGAGCCGCATATCTGCAAGTAAAGCCGCGTGATTACAAAAGCAGAGTCATTCCTCATGGCGTGCTTGAGTCAGTCCAGTCGTGATGGCATCTGCCGAGTCGAATCCATGGATTTTCGATGATAGCGTCCGAGAATATTATTATTGGAATGCCTCAGAAAACTGTTATATCTATGAGTCTGGCCGAAAAACATACGTAAACCCTAAAAATGTGACTAGTGGAGGCAACTATCAAGAGTGAGCAGTTTCCCCCTTGGGGAGGTTTCGTTTAGTAAGATAGCTGATAAAGTAATCCCACTCAATTAGACAACCCCAAGATGAGACGATTCCACGGCTAGCAAAAAATGGACAGTCGGTTCCATTCGTGCCCACGACTCGTCCCCGCGAATCTAGTGGGGGCAGTAACCAGTATGAGGTTGTCAATGAAAGCTTTGCAGGTTTCACATTGCAGGATGAACCCGGAATTGGAAATGAGCCCATTGAAGAAACAGACGTAGTTTCGCAGGAATCAGTAGACGATGAAGAGGCTGGAGAACAATCTCTACCGGCGCAAGCCGAATACCAGACTCTATCGCCCCAAGAAAACACCGGTCAACCCTACTCCTGTCCAATCAATCGAGCGTATCCAACTGCTGCCAGCTATTCGTACCCTCAAAGCAGCAATCAGCCAGCCACTACTCCGTTAGAACGAACCGTGTCATACACTCAGAGCTCTGGATTCAGTCGACAGGGAGCACACTTCACCACTGCGTCTGTTACACAACCTAATTATTCAACTTATCCAGCGATCGCATCCCCCTACCCCAAACCTACCTACGAGATTGTAGAAGAAGGAATAATACCAGGTAAGAAGGATTCTGGACGAGCAGGACAAAGTACACAGCTGGGTAGCCCAAAGGAGGGACTTGCAGCACGCAAAAGATCAGTGGCTTCTGAGAGCGCGCAAGTACTAGATCCAAGTTAGTCCCTAAGTTCAATGCGTTTTTGGTACTTCAAATGCTTACTAGTGATAGAGTTCCGAGTTCGACGACCGGGTTATGATTTCTTCAAGATCGGAAAGGTAAAGTGAATATTGAATAGTCAGGCCTTATTCGCCATCAAGAGATGACCTGACCTGACTTCTTAGGTTTTCAAAGTAGTATGGCCTGAGCTGGCTGGCGACTCGGACAAGGTCACTGCTACGATGGAGTGGCGCAAAGAAAAGATATATGTAAAAGTAAGATGGTTTGTCGTGATACGTGAAGGACATGACTGTTGCTCCTGTTTGTGAGCCTTAAACATCCTATCTGCTACAGAATTTCACAGCAAGACTAACTATTGCAGACCTATCCAAACACACGGAGGAAAAGGTGCTTCGAACAAAGTGAAAAGCCATCATGCGATCATTTACACTGAGAATAAAGTACCGCAACCACTAGATACAGAGACGACTGACCCTCGGGATCAACTGCTTCGACCAATTCGAGTTACGTCTCACCAGAAATACGAAAAGCTCGACCCTCTGTCTCGTATAAATTTCCATAAAGTGTACAATGTGGAGCACAATGTTAAGGTTTACGACTTCGGGCAGGTCCACAGAGATTCGGAGTTTTGGCTGCAATACCAATTTAAGTCGGCTTGGGGTATGGATCCCAATCGCGCATTGCCCAGTTCGGTGAAACCTCGCTCATGCGGGGGGTCGCGAAGATCTTCAAGGAGCGCACATAATCCGATGTCAAGCAACACATCCGAGATTGCACTGCCTCCGGGGACAGGCCTACGGTCAGGCTACTCTTATATGCCGACATCTGTCCCCTACGGCAGTCGGACACTTAACGCTCATGAATCGAGTCCACGTTCACGTTCGCATTCCCGGGCCCGACAACCTGGGACTTTATCGTCGGAGCAACAAGATACTCTACAATATAGAGGGTCAGTGACGGCTTCGAACCCACTAGATCCTTACGGCTATCACAGAACGCCGGCACCAAATCCGTATTCTCAGCCGCCTAATATACAAGACGAAAGCGAAGAAGAGGAAGAGGAAGAGGAAGAGGAAGAAGTTGACGAAGAGCCAAAAGAAGTCCAGAGCCGACAGCATTCAAGACACAGCAAGCGGATACCAGAAGCAGTAACCCAGGGCAGAGAAAGAACAAGGCCTAAATCCGGCAGAGCGCATTCGGAGGTGAAAAAAAAAGGGGAGAGAAGACACAGTAGTTTCCTAGGGTTCAAAAAGTAGTTGATTGGGGTTCTGAAAATTTCCTTAAGTTTACACATACTCCTACCTAGGAGTAATATTGCTATGAAGCAATAAATATACGTCGCAACTATCGTATTCAACGATTGAAAGCGGTTTACAGTCCCTCACTTCTGGGAGGGTTTACGTCTGAACAAAAGTTCTTGGTTGGGTTCCTGGCGCGGGCTTGAACATTCCCATATTTTCATTAATTGTGTTCCTAGGGCTGAGGTTCTAGATTATTTGAAATGGAAGAACGCTGAGGATTACGAATTTGTGAGATTTCTCTTTCGTTTCCCATTAGGCCTGAATTAGCTAGCGCGATTATTCGGAATTGGAGGTCCGTGTTAGTTTTACTCGAACCAGACTTGAAATTGCTGATCGGTGAGGTATGCCTTATCAGCGATTTTATTCGACCAGGTATAATTCAGGCGTCCGAATGCCCTTACAATGCAGCCTACTCCGACAGTATTCATCGTCTCCTTCAATTAACTCAGGCGTTTCATTTCCTCCAACAATATCGACAGAGCCTCATTATAAAGCTCGAGCCATGCGGAATCTAGCCGCATTCGTTCACCGCAACAAAATAACTAATTAAGTGGCTTGACCAGTAGTGTCCCTCAAGAGCGTCAGAGGCCTAAATAATCTCAGCCTCGTTATTCAGCCTAATGCACTCTCTCCAACCGATCGGTCGCCTAGTCGCCTGTCATCTTCTATCTGCAAAAGCCATTGGTAAATGTCCTTAAAAACAGCGCTGGCTTTTGGAGGCTTCGAGCGCCTGCCGCGCTTCCCCTTTTGTCGGGTCATATCCCCGTTTGAGTGGAATAGAACGCGACCATCCCATTCGCCAAGGAGAGCCTCAATACTCACCGATCACTCGAAAGATGACAATCCTTTAGGCACCAACTAAGCCGGTGCTACATGACTCTTCCGGGTCCCCACATAACTGCCTTGCGTAACATAAGCGCCACAGCCGCCCTATCTCGGGAATTCCAGGTAATTCAAGAACTCGGAACTACCAAACGGTCTAATAAGTTTTGTTTCATTGATGACAGCTCATGTAATCGTTTTGATTAACATCGATATTTACATTCCTCAGGAAACCGGCGTTCGTGGAACGGCTATTTGCAAATGAACGCTACAGTATTGCTAATATGGAGTTGCTCTCCGCAATGAGTTTTTGGCTGGGTAATACATAGGGCTTTATACATTGATGTACTTCTAGTATACACCTTAAAGACTTTGGCATCAAGATATCTCATTTAAGAAAACATGATTTGATGTCCTCGTGTAGACCTGACCAGACCCAAGTTCGCCGGCAGTTAGAAGCAAGCTGTCGTGCATTAGCGGCCGTAGCGGGTCAACGTGAACCTCAGCACGTGGAAAAGCTTAATCCCTGGTCCTGATATCAGGGTAACTTGGCTTCCTCGAATGACCACCGCACTTTGCGCTAAAGCTCTAAACCCAATCCAATTCATATACACAAGGAAGCGCACATAATGAATTACAAGCGTGAAACTAATACCTAATATTCCAAAATATATACCTAAGCAGGCAGGATTGGAAGGTTCATAAATCATCAAGAAAGTAGTCGGCACAGCTGTTATGAAGAAATTCAACATGTTCCGAAAATCCAAAACGTCCAAAGAGGGCAATTCCACGTTGTCGGCCAAGCTTCCAAATTAAGATCCTCCGAGAATTGTGCGACCGAAAATGAGAATCAAGTGCAGCAGGCTAGCCGGCTTGCGTATGGGTCAAGCAGGGCTAGTTACTTACTTGAATGCAAGTAAAACAAACAGGGTAAGAGGACGACTTAAGGCTTCCGGCGATAACGTATGAGCCGGGTTGCTGAATCCGGGAATTCCGGCCTCTCAAGGCCAAAAAAAAGAAACTCATTGCTTAAACTCATGGGCAAGTCTCCAGTAGTACTCCAGAAGATGGAGGTGTTCAGAGGCGATGATCCCTATGCTCAATACTTTGACGTTGTGCTCAACAGTATAGGTTTTGCCGAAGTTGATCCTTGAGCACACGTCAAGCGTCTCGTATCCATCGGCAACTACTCTAAGAGCCTGCTTTGTTATGCCTTCTCCTGCCAGGGGAGGTGGCGGAGGGTCGCGCTCGCCGCCTGTATAGATCACCGCGTGGTCTTGGACAAGAACACCAACCTTGGTAGCACCTTGACGCCTATAAGTCTGGATCGGTCTGGTTCCGTTAGCATATGTAGCCAATTAATTGATATCTTTGACGATGGCGTGCTTTCCAGCCCAAAATTGACTAGCAAACGGGCAGTTTCATCTTATAATGAAAAGACGAGATAAGGTGAAGGGAAGAAGAAGAATATGAAGACCCTGTGACTTACACACACTGGCTAAAAGCTCCTTTGTTGCGAACCACGACAAATCTCCTAACCTCAGAGTAGGCAGTTTCGCCGTATTTGATCACACTAAAGTGAGTCGATCCTCGCGTACGGCCGGGGCTAGCTAGTCCAGCAGGCTCTGTCCAAAGCATCATAAAGACCTGTTTACCCGGATCGTAAGTTTAAGGTGTAAGATAGAGTCTTAAGAAAGTTTAAGCTAGCGCACGATACAAAAATACCACGCAAGGAATGAGTAAATGAGATCTAATACCCTGCCATGACAAAAGAAGCTTTTTTGGGATCGCTGGGAAACCCTCTTGTATCCTTCCAAACGTCAACGACGGTCCATAAAGACGATAATTTAGAACCTACGGGGATCTAAAGCCTCATCCTCTTTTTCATCGGTGCCCGTTCTTATATGTCGGACTTTTTGTTGGTTGGACGGCTGGGCTAGCAGAGAGACGGCTGGTTGGGCAGAGCCGGGGTAGGGTAATTGCTCATATGTGTAATGAGGAGATGTACTCGGGGACACTGGCTGCTGACTCTCTTGTTGGTTAGGCGGCTGGGTTGGCGGAGAGACGGCTGGTTGGGCAGAAGCGGAGTAGGGCAGTTGCTCATACGTGTAATGAGGAGATGTACTCGGGGACACTGGCTGCTGACTCTCTTGTTGGTTAAGCGGCTGGGCCGGTGGAGAGACGGCTGGTTGGGCAGAAGCGGAGTAGGGCAGTTGCTCATACGTGTAATGAGGAGATGTACTCGGGGACACTGGCTGCTGACTCCCTTGTTGGTTAAGCGGCTGGGTCGGTGGAGAGACGGCTGGTTGGGCAGAAGCGGAGTAGGGCAGTTGCTCATACGTGTAATGAGGAGATGTACTCGGAGATACTGGTTGCTGACTCGTCCCATAGCTGGTGCTATATCTATATTGCGTTTGAGCACTCTGAGCTGCCGAGTGAGAGTGACCGGGAGTTTGATGTTGCCGGGATTGCTGAGCTACAGCTGCCTGTTGTGGCTGTGGGTTTCCTTCAGTACCCTCCCCCCCAGGCTGGCCTTGCCCAGGAAGTGAGCGAGGAGCACTGGGAAAAATGTGGCAGTCAGTCGGGAGTGGATGCAACAAATAAAATAAAAGAGCGTCCTGACGTTACCAGGTTGCCTGAGAACACTGGAAACTCTACTGTCCCAAAAGCAGCTCGAGGGATCCCAGCATTATCATATCAACCTGGGATTGTTGCAGTCGCTACAGTCAAAGAAAAAAAAAGGCTTGAGACTTACTTCGGAGCTGGAGTTTGCGGGGCGAGGGCCGACCATTGATACTCAACCTCCCCGTTTTCATTATGGCGCCAACAGTAGTGCCGCTTGTGTTCAGGCGACCAGACCCACGGTGAGTATCCTGGGGCCATTTTACATGCTGATTAGTAGGGCGTAGATCATCAGGAGAATCTTTTCTGAAGCGGCAGGATCATTCTTTTAGGGTCGCAACGAGGACGAAGATTTGGCCTAGGCCGAAAATGAGCCTCATTAGAGGAGGGGTATGGTTGTTTCGTAAGCGTGGCTGCCAGCACATACTTGCATAGTCGGTTTAATACGCTTATCGAAAGGATTCATTTGTCGATAGTGGTATTGGCAGAGCGGAACGAGGTTCGGGCTTTGGTGCCAAAGCCATGTAAAAGCGGCGGGCGCTAATAGTCCGGCGTCAACCAAGGGGCCTCAGCAACCTGAGGATCCATCACGTACAGGCTCGACGTATCCAAGAAACAACACTGGTAACACGACCACCAGTTACGACTACAGTTTCTCACGAAATCAGTTCCTAGTCTTTACGGCCTACATGACCCACAACTGATATTTCCCCCTTCGTTGTTTCGCTTTGACGCGCGGGCACAACCCAGTCCTCGAAGGACTCAACACAAGGCCTAAACATGGGAGCAGGTCTAGATGTCGACACCCACCGCTCCTATAGACGGAGTAAGCGATATTAGTCACCGTCGCTTTCATTTACTGAGTGAGCCATCTAGATGGACATAGACATCCAGTCGAACCGGCTCACACAAAGCCGCCGAAATACCTGTTCCTCTCCAAGCGGACAGCCAGCTGTGCCATACTCACTCTTACCAACTCAGACTTTGCCCACTTTAATTTCTGATGCGAGTCATATGCGTCCAAAATATAAGGGAGGTCTTCCAGCGATGGCTCCGACTTCTCCGACCTCACACACTGTGCCGGAAGCGGATCCTGTCAAGGACACAGAGAGGGCTGCCCCTTCCACATTTGAAATCATCCCTCCTCCGTCCGGAGATCCCAAATCCACCCCAACTGCTCCCCAAGATCTTGCCCCAGCATCGCTGCCTCCCCAACCGCCCCTACTCCCGCCACCGCTTCATGGACCATTACCCCCGGATATGCATTTCATAATCGATGGCACACAAATAACTCGATCGAATAGGAATGCAGAAAAGTTATATCATCGTTTCATAAATGACTTGGGAGGATTTGTCAGAATTCAAGAGGAGATCACGAGGCTTCGTTTACAAGTTCAAGAATACAGAATGGCGTTACAGAGATACCGTAAGAACGTATCCGATTGCGACAGAGTGTTTTGGGATGAACTCCGTAAGTCGTGGGCAGAAGGACTTGCTTTCGATGACCCAAAGCTCGTGGAACTCTACGAGAGCTCCCAAGCAGCTCGGGACAAAGTTGGACCAGCGGAAGATGATTACGAAAAGATGGAACTGAAATTAGGCAGCGAGGAATATTCTCTAAAGAGGAAATTCGAGGATCTACAGCAAAGCTATGAACACTACTTTAAGCCCCAAATAGGCTCGACGACCCATGCTCCGGAGTCTGAGATTTCTTATATAAATTCCGTAGGCGCCGATGAAGAAAGAGAGTCGAGGAACATCTCTAGGCTCCACGGGGCCAATCTTGGGGATGGGGTAAAGGTTGGAGGGCTTCCTACACGTGGTGTCATATCTCCAGTCCCAGCACAACAAGAGGACAATGCTCCAATTGACTCCTCCCTTTCTGCGTCAAAATCCCCTGTGCTGGACAGGCACAATAGCACTATTATCACAGCAGAGGATCGCGCAAAAATGCATGCAGAAGATGACCACTTTCTCCTAGAATTCAGTGCCGGCGAGTCGAGATCACCGAAAATCTGGGCCGAACCACAGGTTATAGTGGATAACCTCAGAGGTATTGGAGAACTCCCGCCTATTCTAGAGGGAAGAGAAGTCGATGATTCTCCAACGAGTGTGTTCGAAGATGGCAAAGGCCTCTTATTGCTTGGGGATGATATCGATACTCGGTCAACACTCAGCGACTACCTCATGGAATTTGATAGCACCACTACACGTGTCAATCGGTGGCTACTACACAAACTTAGGATTTCACCCTGGGAAGTTTTTGAACTGCAAAGAGAGGTGACTGCATCTTCGGGTATCGTGCCTTCTTGGGCGCAGCTGGCTCTGCAACTGTGGGAGCAAGATTTGGATGAAATTGGTTTTGATTATAGGGAAACTTCGTCGGAGGAAGGGTCCTTGGATCAGTTAATATCAAGTGCCACACCACCTTGTCCAAGACCTGGAGACTCCCGCAAAAGGCGAAAACGAGACTCTCGTTCACTTCGTTCGATACCAATCAGGTCGCTTACCAACCATGACCTCGATGATACGGTTATGAAATTCCGTGATAGGGATGTCTCCGTTACGAACAGTGCACCACCGGAATCGCTAGAAAATTTCCCCCAATGAGCGGCCGATGCCCCTGCTTTCAATGACGATACAACAATCGCAGAAGGTGCAATTGATAGCTAGCCCAAGGCCCCGACTATTACGTACCAAGGGTATCAGTTGAATTCTAAGGCTCTTCGTTTAACCTTCATTTGCGCCGAGATTCGTCTTCGCACGTTCACATCACTGATGTCGAGACGACCTATTTTCTTCCAATACACGCATCGGCGGATGATCCCGCATCGCGAGCAACCCTTGTGCATATGTATGCACGCCTCGATCGCTGCTGCCTGAGTGGTCGACGTTATGCTGCTTCGATCCATCCCTTTTTTCACCATGCCCCGTTGGCACAGCAACTCGACTTATTCAAATTTATTCAGGGTTTCATGTCACAATGCGAAGTGACATAGTATTTCCCAGCATCTCAAATTCCTCCATCTTCCGTGCTTAAGCCAAGGACAGATCGTGTCCATAGCCCTTTAGGCCGATAAGGCGGGGTGGAAATCACGTCTAGTACGCATCCAATATCTCGAATCTCTGTTCAATCCAATGGGAAGGCTGCCTCACCCACATCCTCAGCCATTTCATTGGTTTGCCTCTTTGGCTATGGTCTGCCAAGGATGGTCGAACACACTTGGATGGCTTAAAACAGCGACAGGCATGCATAAAACTGCAGGGATCTGTTGAATTTCATGTGACATATGGTCAGGCGGACAACACGGAAACCCTTGAATGGCAGCCCTCCGTTTGAGCCTCAAGTCTTGCTCATCTGTCACCTATGGCAGCACTACCTCGACTATCAAGTGCCCACTATGTTGACTGCGCCCCGTACTTCTGCGGAATACTTCCACCCGGGCTCGGCAACACTATCAAAGAATGATATCCGAGAATGACTCAGCACGGCAGCCACGAGAGCCTCTTTTAAACCCTATGGGCTGACGCAGCAGCAGCTCAACGCTCCCCGCCATAGTCGAGTCATATATGCGTCGCCAGCAATGCGCAGCATATGTACATGCACATGTCGCAGCTGCGGATGCCTCTTCGCGCAGTCCCAGGATCATGGACTGGGTGGCACCTTTCATCCCAACGAGTCAAATCATGAGGGTGGGCGTGCATCTTGATTGATCGGCGCCATCGTACGCGACATTTGCTTTTTTCATTCCCGCTGCACCCCGCTGAAGTCGGTTTCACTTGGGCTCCCAGCTGAATGCAACTGCGGTTGACGTGCTGCAGAGGGGCCCTTGTTATACTCACAAAGTCGATGCAGGGTTAACCGCGTCTCCCGTGGGGTTTTGGAGCACCACGTGGCTCCAGCGGCTATTTCAATTGTTTTCAATAACCATGCCATGAAGGGGAAACGTTTGTTTGGTATTGTACTGTCGAGGCTTTATTTCTTTACTCGGTATGCAATGTTAACATTTTTGGGTGATGCGATGCATTTTGTATCTTCATCGGCACTTTTTTTTGTAGATCATGGGCAATGTATTAGAAGATACACTTGGTTTTCTGCAAATACCCAATTCCCTCGTTAGGCGTAGTAGGTTGGCTTCTAAAAGTAATAATTGATTGCTTTGTCTCTGCTACCATATATGCAATTATACTACTAGGTTTTCATACTGACTTTACATTTTCAAGTTGAAATAGCTCGCGACTACCACATGCAACATCTACGATTCTCACTAATTAGGACAGCACCTGTCACGACACATAGATCGTGCCTCTGCACGTGCCTCTGTCAAGCATACCCCTATAAGCCACCTCCTTCCTCACCTTTTCTTCCTCACATCACATCCTGTATATAGGACATAGGGCCTAGCCCACGGTATAGGGAGCTCTACATCCTGACACCACCTCACACATCATGGACACTAGCTACTATATGAATCAAAGTTTTCTTATCATCAACCCTCTCTCGGACTTTACTTTAAAGTATCTAAAATCATAGCATTCTTCTCTTACTCATAGAGCCAAACCCCTCTCCTCCACCCTACCCACCCGGAATCTCCCCTCACTCCACTCTAGCCAATTTCATTCATGGTGTCTCTCTCACAGTGGACAGTGATAGCATCTAAAACGATCCTATCAAGAGTTAGCCCCGACTGCAGAGCCCGAGGAGTCTCCGGCAACGAGCGCACCCAGTTTTAGAGTTTACAGTCATGCTTCAGCTGCGCTAGATCTTGCCTCCATATGACATCTGCCCGGTGAAGATTATTATTCATGTTAAGGGTACGGTCAACCTCTCTCAGCTGGGTCACTTGGCTTTTGATGTATGCGATTTCTTCTACGATGTCGTATAGTTCATCGGTTGCTCGTTCTAGTAACGCTTCGACGTGCACATCATTTCTATGTAATCTGCTCACCTCAGAACAGTAGAGCTGTCGCCGGGCCTGCTCGAGGAGATCGTGTGCTTTGCAATAACCATCGAAGGTTCCCTGGTTCGATTGCGGCATCGCCATGTTATAGTGCCGCCACAGTGCTCGCATAACTCCTGGGAGGACCAGTGGGCTTCTACGAGCTGCGAGGGTCGTTTGGTGAGCCTTCCCAACGGAAGCTGTCCTCTGCTTCCAGTAGAGCATCATAAGCTTCCTCGATTTCGCTAAGGCATGCCCAGAATTGCTGGGGCCGAGTGATTTTGTCTATAAGAACGCCCTCGTCTTCGGGGACTAGTTTGGATGCAGCGGTCCCAGTAATGAATGCATTGATATTTTGACCAAATATCAATCGTTATCATCAAGGGAGCCAAAATATCGCGATATGAATGGATATTGGCGATATGGTTTATATAAGCTTCACCGCCAGTCTTGGCATAGCGTTGTAATTTTTTATTAAGATCGACAGCTTCCTAGAGGTCCTCAAGGCCCCTTAATTCTCACCAGCTGTTCTCTCCTCTAGCCCGATACAATTCCTCCTCTTACCCACGGCTTTAAATACTATGATCGCTTAATATTGACTGGCTTAAGTCTCATGCACTGCCGCCTTCCTCTACGGATAGAGGTCCTAGGACTAAACGCATAGCTAGCAAGCGTCTATATCCCAGATACTATACCACACTATATATACGGATGGCCTATATAGTTAGTACGCTATATACTGCTCTTCTATAACTACTATACGGTAAGAGACCAGCTATTTACTAGGTTGGGTATAAATAATATTACCTAAATACTCTCTATAAGTAAAGGCCTATATATAGCAGTATAATAGGTTATAGGTTAAGGAGTTCTTTAGTAGTTTTAGATAGCCTATAAGATTTAATAGGAGGATACGTCAGGAAAAAATTTACCAGCATTTAATTTTACTTTTCTGCCATTTCAGCATTTCCTAGCATTTCCTAGCATTTCCTAGCATTTTCTAACATTTCCTAGCATTTTCTAGCATTTATAATTAAGTGTTAGCATTTAGCCGCTAAATGCGGCATTTATAACTAAGCATTAGCATTTAGCTGCTAAATACGGCATTTATAATTAAGTCTTAGTATTTAGCTACTAAGTGCTGACTATAAGATTACTAAGCGTACATAAAAGTATAATTTTAATAATTTTTAATAATTTTATATTTTATATATATTTTATTAATATTACTACACAAAGCTCTATACGAAGCTCTGCACAAAGCTTTGCACGAAGCTCTGCACAAAGCTTTGCACGAAGCTCTGCACAAAGCTTTGCACGAAGCTCTGCACAAAGCTTTGCACAGAAGCTCTGCACGAATCTCTACACGAAGCTCTGCACGAAGCTCTACACGAAGCTCTGCACGAAGCTCTGCACGAAGCTTTGCATAAGGCTCTACACGAGGCTCTACACGAGGCTCTACACAAAGCTCTACATACAGAGGCTCTGCACGAGGCTCTGCACGAAGCTCTACA
>Ga0307507_10003400_pt1 | contig 31002 bp, 8 predicted proteins | sample 7_EM_MG_FD_207223 | JGI IMG/M metagenome (GOLD analysis project Ga0307507, IMG submission 207223) | Populus trichocarpa ectomycorrhiza microbial communities from riparian zone in the Pacific Northwest, United States - 7_EM | ecosystem: Host-associated > Plants > Roots > Unclassified | place... | reverse complement strand
AAGCCTACGGACGCGCTAGTATCGCAAACTTAACTCTACTACTGTAGAGTTATTAAGGGGCGCCTAGTACTCGCCCCTTTGCCTTTTATTACTATTTCCTTTATAACCCGGAACTGGTCTAGTACATTTTAGCTAATAAGCCACTGGATAACCACCTTAAGACCTTTTTTTATTAAGAGTAGTATATTATAGTTCTCTGTGCTAGCTACTAAGAGCATTGCTTCTTAGTTAGTGTGTAGGGGGCATAGCAGTATTATGTGTTTTAATATCTGTCTTGGCCAGCTATATTTGCATCTTAGGCTACCTACTAGAACACCCACCTAGTAGAGCCAATCTTTTAGTCCTATTATTCCTGTTCTTAAGAGTGTTACTATTATATTTTCCGCCTTTATTAGGCCTTCTTGGAGCCCTTAGGTGTTTACCCCCTATAGCGTTAACTATGCTACGGCTTAGGTTCCTCTTACTTAAAACAGCCTTTATACCTTTAACTCCTATACGCCTCTCTAGTGTTGGTCCAACTAGTGTTGTATTACGGTAGATGGTTTTCTAGTACTCTTTTATGCTCTACTTTGGCTCCTTTCTCTCTCTTGCTATTATCTTTGTTAATCTCTTACGCGTCTTCCTTCCTCCTCTATATAGGCCTGGGCCCTAATACGGCACTATTCTTCTTCTGCTTTCTTTACCTGTTTCTCTAATATATCTTCCCTACTTTGGGGTTATTGGCTTGTTCTCCTATAGGGCACCCTAGGGTTACTCTATAGTTTGTTTAGACGTCTAAGATTATATACCTAGGCTTAATTATATCCTGTAATAGAATTAAGATAGACCCTAAAAAAGTTGCTGTAATTATAAGCTAGGAAAGCCCTATATAAGATATTTAAGGATTTTTAGGATTTATAAATTTCTATTAATAATTTATTAACCATTTCTTAGAAATTGCCTAGCTATTAGTAAACCTAATAAGGAAGAATATAAAATTTAAATGGACCGCTAGATATAAATAAGCCTTTAATAACTTAAAACATCGCTTTATAACTACTCTAATTTTTGCTTATTTTAACCCTAACCTTAAATATACTGTTAAAATAGACTTGTCTGATTATGCGCTAGGGGGAGTGTTATTGCAATATAATAAGAACAGTAAGCTATATCTAGTAGCCTTTCTCTTTTGGAAACTTGCCCCTACTAAATCGAACTATAAAATATATAATAAAGAACTACTTGCGATTATTAGGTGCTCTAAATAATGGCGCCCTAAGCTTAAAGAATTAATATTCCTAATATATATGTTAACGGATTATAAGAACCTATAGTACTTTATAACTATAAAGTAATTAATATAACGCCAAATTTATTAGGCCGAATACCTCTTATAATTTAACCTTAAGATTATGTACTAACTAAGCAAACTTAATTAGAAGCCTAATATATTAATATAAAGATTACAGGATCTACCTGTGAATGCTTTAGATAAACGGATTATAAATTAATTATAGATATTACTGCCCCTTAAACGCTTTAAAAAACTGCGTCCTATATTCCTAGATATGGAACTTAAAAGAAATAAATTAGAAGTTAATAAATGGGAAATAGAAATTAATAAACTAATAGAATACGAATATAAGAACAACGTATAGATAATTAATATAATAAAAGCGATTTGAATAGGAAAACGACAGTATAAGGATATTATACTCGCTAAATGCGAAATTTAAAATAATTGATTATACTATTAATAGAAAATAGTAGTCCCGAATTCCAAACCTTTATAATTTAAGATACTTAAATTTATATATAACTCCCCTATAGTAGGACATCCTAGCTATACAAAAACTTATAAGATTGTTTAATAAGCGTACTACTAGCCTATAATGCATAACTATATACAAAAATACGTTTAAGCATACAGGATGTATATATGTGGAAAAACCTCTTATATAAAAAAGTAAGGAGTACTTTAACCGCTACCAGTTCCAATATAAAGATGGCGCGATATCTTAATTAACTTTATAGTCGACTTACCTAGTAGTAATAGGTTTATAAATATTATAGTAGTAGTTAACTATTTTATAAAAATATGATATATAATTCCTATAGACTTAATTAATGCAATATTAGTAGCCAAATGTTTTATTAAGCATGTCTTTAAGCTATATAGACTTCCTAATACAATAATATCTAACCATAGAAGCTAGTTCGTTTTAGACTTCTAGCAAGCTCTATATAAATAATTAAGCATTTAAATATAACTCTTAACTGCATTTTATCTAGAGATAGATAGTTAAACTGAAATTGCGAACGTAATTATAGAATAATACTTATAAATATACTGCTCCTACTTACAAGACAACTGGGAAAAATGGCTACCTTTAGCTAAATTTACCGCGAATAATACAATAAACGTATTAATAGGTGTAATGCCATTCTACGCGACCTATGGATAAGACCCTTAACTTAGATTTAAACTATAACCTAAAATTAATATAATAGGACCTATAATTAAACGGATTTAGTTAATTAATATATATAACTTCGCTAATTAAATAAAGCAGTTAACGGAACTATTATAAAGTAAATTAACGTACGCCTAAATGTTATAAGAATGGTATGCGAATAAAGGACAAGCTCCTACATAGAACTTTAAGGAAGGTAATATGGCTTACCTAAATATACAAAACCTAAAGACTTAACGGCCCTTAAAGAAACTTAATTAGAAGTTTATGGGCCTATACCAAATTAAAAAAAAACTAAGCCTATACGCCTATAAGCTTAAACTGCCAACTAAGATAAAAATATATCTAACGTTCTATATAAGCTTGCTATAACCTTTAAGAGATAATCCTATAACTTATAAAATTCCACTACTACCTCCTATAATTATTAACAACGGTAATAGTTTATACTTTATTAACTTAATTAATAATATATAATAGAAAATATAATCTAAACAATTTAAACTTCTTATTAAGTGAGAAGGATATAAAATATAAACCTAGGAAACCTATAAATAGATTAAGGCCAACACGCCTTCCCTAGTAAAAGAATTCTATAAAGACTATCCTTTGCGGCCTACTCTAGCTGGATAGATATAATATAAAGGTAAACAACTACTACCTAATACAAAGACACGAAATATAATAGCAGGAAACTCAAAATTAAAAAAACTTAAAATATATTATAACGTTTATAACACAGTCACGTGATACGTAAGATATTAAGGAACTTCAACTACCGGTTAAAGTTGTTTAATTGGTTAGATTTGCCTTACTAAAAACGCCACCTAACGCTAAAATACAACACGCGATAAAATTTTAAATTCTTAACTAAATTGAATTGTTTTAGACCTTTGGCTAAAGGGGGGGATACTATAACAGGACTACCCCAGTTATAGTAAGAATGTCTTAGTGAAACACTTAATAGATAACTATCTATAACTATCTATAATTGTCCGCCACAATCTATTAAATTCCACTATATTCCGCCGACTTAATTAAATTCCACCAAATTTAACTAATATAATAGAATTTAGTCGAACCCTGTCAAAACCCACGTGTATATATACGCACGTATCGACCACCAAGACCCCTAAGTATTTAATTATATGATTCTCTTATTATCCTTTTCTCTTCTTTACGCAACGTCTTATACTTAACAAGAACTATATACCCTTAGATTAGATAGAATTTATATTATTCCTTTAAATCTTCCCTAAAGTCTCTTCGCGCCCTCACACTTCTTCTCTAAGAATTATTTAATTAATAGTAGCTTGACCTTAGCTGCTCTAATTCTATTAATTTAGTCCTTAAGTATTTAATTATTATTTATTAATTAATTAACTATTTCCTGTAACTAACCTACTATAACTAGCTGCAAATTAATATCTCTTATACTAGTGTCTCCTCCTAACCCTAAGGTTATAGCTACTGTAAATAGTGTTATAACTGGTGCTTTTGGTGGCATATTATTCGACTTTATTAATACTATAACTAGGTAGTAAATATATAAGGAAGCCTTGTGGGAAATACTACGGTAGACTCGCTAATAAGCTAGGTATATAGGTAAATAGAAAGTTAATAATATAATAAACAGATAATAACTGGTAGAGTAATTACCTAATAGATTAACTCTAATTGTATTCTGAGATTTACTATAAAAAAAGGAACTATCTAGGTAGGGACTATAGGTCCTTAAATACACATCTATACTCCTAAGAAATCCTTCTTATATGTAAGATATATAATATACATAATGTATGTGACATACACTGCGTATATTGCGTATACTGTGTATAATATTATATAACCTTAGCTACTATTTCTTATTATATAGTTCCATAGATTCCATTCTAGACTATACCCTTATTAACTAACTAGCTTCTTTTAACTCCTCTCTAAGTAGTTATAATATTATACTTAAAGCGTCTATAACACTATCCCCCTCCTCTTTATCTTTGTCCTTAAAGATCTCTAATATCTCTAAGTTATCTACTAGAGGTGTAATGTCCGCTAGATTAATTTAGTTAATATTTTTACTTATTATACCTAAAGCTCCTTCTTCTTTATAAGCACAACGCCATACATATACTGTTGCGTTTATACTATCTCTATATTCTTATTATATGAAAAAGGGGTTGGTTTATGTAGCGCTAGTAAGTCCTTTATCTTAACAACTATTTTCCTGCTTAGAGTGCACTAAAGTAAACATCTAATTATCTTATAACGTCCGCTCTATTTCTAACGCCAAATATACATATCCTATTATTCTTAAAAGTTTTTAAGTACCCTTGTTAATTGCTGCTGGAGACCTTAATAAATCTCTATAATTACCTTAAAGAAATAGCAAAACTAGTATAAGCAAGAATAAAAAGGTACTATAATACTAAGAGATCTAAGGGACCAGATCTTAAGGAGGGAGATAAAGTGTGGCTACTATATAAAAATTTTAAGAGTTAATAACTAAGTAAAAAATTAGACCACGTTAAACTAGGACCATTTATAGTTAAGACAAAAATCTTAGAAGTTATGTATAGACTTAACTTACTAGAGAAAATAAAGATCTACCCTATATAATATATTGTAATACTAGAACTAGTATACGGGAATATTAAACCACTAGTTTATAAGGTAGATATATATAAAGGACAAGAAGAAAACAAATAGGAAGTTTTAAAGATTGTTAGTTATAAGGACATTAATAATAAAACATAGTATAAAGTTAAGTGGATAGGTTATAATAAGACTATATAGGAGCCACTAGACAACTTAAAAAATACTATAAGAAAGGTATAGGAGTATTAAAAGAAAATAGGTTAGGAAGTGTTAATAAAGAAAAGTTACTAAAGAATAAGTCACTTAAGGGGGACCTAAGAGGAGTAGCTACTAAGGTACTTAGAGTTATTTCTTCTATTAGAGGAGGAGAACCTATTCTTTTATTACCAAGTTCCTAAAGACCTTATTCTATAAGTTTCCACTCCTTAAAATGCACCTTCTTATAACCCTTTTTAAGACGGATTAACTAAGCGGAAGTAGCTAGACAAGAGTTAAAAGCTTATTATTAAGCAGCGGCCGCCTCTTGCTTAGCCTTATAAGAACAACAAAGTTTAGCCAACACTACTAAAAGCTTATTGTTAAGTTTTGCGGCGGTAGATTAAACCTTGCATTTATTTAAGCTTTGGTTCAGAGGTATTTATTTAAGCCATGCGGCATTTGTTTAAGCCGTTATATAAAGTAAAGTAGGCGTTTTAGGTAAGCTTTATAACATTATTATATATATCTACATATCCGCTAATTATACGTAAGAATTTATTAAGGTTGCGAGTAGGATAATTCTGCTTAATAATTGTACGAGATAAAATAGCTAGTTTATAATATTAAAAGTTGCTCTATACAATATAGTAAAGCCTGCTCTTTAGCAATATATTCAAAAGCATTTTAAAGAGGGGTTAACTAATAAAAAAGATATTTTTTTAATAGATAAGTGGATCTAGCTTTATATAATTGCAACATTTCTTAAAGTATTTAAAGGCGTAACTTTAGAGATATAAGGAAATTAGCTAACTCTTAGACAAGTTCTTAAAAATATATTATTATTATTATTTATTGCTTAACGTCCGATTCGGATCCCTATTGGGCCTACGCGGACTACTCCTTATATATATATAGGGAGAAAACTCTTTTGAGAAAACCCTATAATCCGTTTCCCTGCCCTTTAGGACTCGTCTATAAGGCGTATATAAGTCACCTATAGTGCTCTACTACCTTACTTTTTAACCTCTTTAGGAACTACTGCTGCCGTAATAAGCCTATAGACGCGCTAGTATTGTAAACTTTGCTTTACTACTATAGAGTTATTAGGGGGCGCCTATTACTTACCCCTTTGCCTTCTATTACTATTTCCTTTGCAACCTAAAACTGGTCTAGTATATTTTAGCTAATAAGCTACTGGGTAACCGCCTTAAGACCTTTTTGTATTAAGAGTAGTATATTATAGTTCTCTATGCTAGCTACTAAGAGTATAGCTTCTTAGTTGGTGTATAGGGAGTATAATAGTATTATATATTTTAGTGTTTATTTTGGCTAGCTATATTTATATCTTAGGCTGCTTACTAGGATATCTACCTAGTAGAGCTAATCTTTTAGTCCTATTATCCCTGTTTTTAAGAGTGTTGCTATTATATTTTCTGCCTTTGTTAGGCCTTCTTAGAGCTCTTAAGTATTTACCCCCTATAGCGTTAACTATGCTATAGCTTAGGTTTCTCTTGCCTAAGTTAGCCTTTATACCTTTAACTTCTATATACCTCTCTAGTGTTGGTCCAACTAGTATTATATTGTGGAAGATAGTTTCCTAGCATTCTTTTATACTCTACTTTAGCTCCTTTCTCTTTTTTACTATTATCTTTACTGGCCTCTTACGCGTCTCCCTTTCTCCTTTATATAGGCCTGGGCCCTAATATAGTACTATTCTTCTTCTGCTTTCTTTACCTGTTTCTCTAATATCTCTTCCTGTTAGTATACTTGCTTTATTAACGTGCACAAATATTACTATATTGCGATACGTATGCGGTGTTAAAGTTGGTAGTTATTAATGTCTAGAAGTAAGGGGTTGCTCTAAGGTTAGGTTAGCTAGCCTCGCTTTATAGTCTTATAACCACGTTATATAACTAACATTTTGACACTGGAGCAACTCTAAAAAGAAGGCTAATCTATACTCTAAAGTTAAGTTTACTTCTAGACTATTTATAGCGTATATGTAATAGCTTCCACGCTTCTTTTATAGGTCTGTAATTATATAACCCGTATTACGGCTTATACAAATATCTCTAAACTAAAGCCTGTAAAATACTGTATTACGGAGATACTACGCTAAGGAAGAGAAGAAGAAGAAGAGTTATTAGGGGTAGCAGGTTAATATATCGCGAGGGCCGCTAAGGCGCTAGTGGTAAGCGAGCTAATAGTGATTTTCTATACTAGGTATGGAAAATCCTAATTAGTTAGTTAAATTTAAGGTCCGCACTGTTACAATTAGTTACCTAATGCTAAGCTAAATCTAAGTTTATTTGTTCAACCCATCCTATAACTTATAGGTTAATTTGGTTTGTATTAATAAGCTATTAAAGAGCCGCGTAGGGTTTTCCCTTTGTTATAGCGTTAGCAGGGTTGGCCTCTCTATTAATCTATTTTACCTTTATAATCTGTCTCCGTTTGTAGGCTTGTTAGAGGCACATTACGTTAATTATTAGGCGTTTTTCTTAGGTGGTTCCAAGTCGTACTAGACAGTTATATAAGGACTTAGAGTTAGTATAAAGTATAAATAGAAGGTTAATTTGTAGGATCTTGTCTACTATAGACTTAATTGAAACGCCAATGTTAAAGCCGTGGGCCGTGCCGTAGAGTTTAGAAGCTAGTACGCTCTAAATAACTCTTTTGCACTTAACTAAGCTCTAATAGATAATATTGGCCTTCTTTGTAGTATTAGCTAGTACAAAGACATAGCCGATCTGTAAAGAGAGGTCCTTATTATTGGTAAATAACGTGTCCGTAAATACTAGTAGCTGTAGGGTTTTAATATCTAACTTAACAAACTTAAGACCTCTATTAGCGTTCTTAATTTGCCAGTTTAGACGCTTATTTAACTGTTTTGCGTCTTCCTTATTGGGGTTAATTACCTAGGCAGTAAAGGATAAATTAAATAAGGCTTCTGGCTGGTATATTAAAGCAATATATACACCTCTAGTATGTTAAGCAATGTACTGGTCCTTTGGAGTTAAGGTTCTTATAGCTCCTCTTAATCCTATACTTATGGCAAGCTTAGTGCTAATCGTACTAAGGTTTATATATTATTGTTCCTAAGTAAGCGTAATGCTCCCGTTAGTTAGTAGCTGAATGACTCTACCATTAAACTTAATAGGTGTATTAATAGTAAGTTATTCCCGTTCCTTAGCCATAAACTTGGCCTTATACAGCTTATTTTGCTCTGCGTTTATAAAGGTCTTATCTACTAGGAATAGAGTATTGTTAGTTTATAGGCCTGCAATACTAAAGGGTTTGTTACTCTGTAGAAGGTAGGGGTTATACATAGACTGGTCTATATGCAACTATTGGATGTAATATAAGTAATATATCTTAAATTAGTGGTTACCGGCTTCTGGTACTCCGTAGAGTGGTTTTATAACCTTTAGAATAGAGGCCTTATTAATCCTAAGTTGCTTAATTAGCTTATATAGAGGTTATACATAGAACTCTTAATTTAGTATAGTGGTTAATTATACATAGGCCTATAAAATATCTTAGAGATAAAGTCGTGCCTATAAAAGCTTTATGGCGGTAATATAGAGAATTAGTTATTAGCTAACTTATTAAATAGTTAGTGATTAGGTAAGAACCAGTTTCTTTTTTAAGTCGTTATAAGCTTACATAACTAGTTGGGATTTCTTAAAGGCTTTGTTAGTTCCCTTATTCTTAATCTCATTAATAAATTGCGAGTTAAAGAGTTATACGCCTTATAATATATCCGTAAGTTTTATAATCTCAAAAAGTCCCTTCTTAAGTAGACCAGTAAGCTCCTTCTATTAAGAGGCGCTAAATTAGGTACTAAATTGACTATTATCCTATAGATAGATGGTGATATTAGTTATAGCCATAAGTAGAGGGTATTTGCAAGGGCGTCCTCTGCCTTGTTTTAGGGGTTGTTGCTAAGCTTTAGTAGGTCTCTCTAAAATAGTCTCAGAAAGAACTAACCTAAGTAGAGGTTTAGGTGGCAATTTTAGTCTAATAATTTACTCCTGTAATTTAGTTGCTTAAAGGTAGGGTTTTACAACCATAGATTAGAAGGCTGTAGGTCTACTAGACAGCTTAATAGTGCATATTTTACTCTTAACGGTAAGTAAGGTAAATGGCCCGTCCTAATAGCCACTTTGGCCAGTATTTTCTTCTCTCCAGACTAAAACAGGTGAGTTTAGTGGGAGATTATAAATCGTATTAGCATTAGGTCTATTTTGTATATTTAGCGCATTAGTAATCTATTATTTAGCTTATAGCCTTTGTATCTCTGCTATAGCCTTTTTAATTGCGGCAGCGCGTTATATAATAGTGGGGGATGGTGTATTGGATTTAACTATTTGGGGGTAAGCTCTAAAGACTAGAAGTGTAGGAACTAGTCCTTTAGGGCTAGCTAAATTGTTAATTGCTTTAAACGCTATTTAGAGTCCTATCTCCTTATTAATATTAGGGATTTCAGTTATAATGATCTAGTAGGCTCGCCGTAATGGACTATAGTAGCGCTCTACCATTCCAATAGAGTTATATGCTTTAACCGGTACTCCCTTTATACTGATTCCCATAATGGTAGCATATTGCTTAAATTCCTTACTAACAAAGTTCTTTTTAGTGTTGTGGGTAATTAGGTCTGGTGGCCCTAGGTAAGTATTAATTTAGCACATCTGTAGAACGTTCTATATATGTTTGGCGCTGATGTCTTATAGCTATCTACCGGCTTAGAATCACGTTCCTTCATTAATAACATGTAGGAGGGGTGATCTGCTAATATATATAATGTTAACGATAATATTATAGTTAAAATTAACGTTGTCTTATAGGGTGAAGCGGAATCTACCTAGTAATTTGCTAAACTTTTAACAGTAGTGGCAGAACTTGGTTAGTTGCTTAATAGCTATTCTATTAGTTTTATAGCTAGTATAATAGAGTAGCTTTTATAATTTTTTAACTAAAGAATATCTAAATCGGTAATATAGGCGCCGTAGCTCTATATCTGTTAAGTAGCAGGGGTTTGCATTAAAGGATTTAGATAAATATAACTGTAGTAATAAGCTCTATAGGAGAAATGGGTGGCTAAACCATTGCACTACTGGCACTTTTTTAGTATAAGTGATAATAACGTTTCTAAGGTTGTTATAGTAGATTTAGAGTCTGTCTATATCCGCTAAACAGAGCAAGAAGGGGGTATCTATATAGACAATATAAAACTGTATCTTGCCTATAAGGGCAACAACATCCGTAGTTTTAATGGAGGTAGTAATTTTAATGCTAAACTGCACATTAACTTGTCCTTTGGTTGAGGTATTAAGTCTTATGGATTAGTCCGCATTCTATAGTGCCTAGAATTATTTATAACCGGCTATAGACTTCTTTAATATACTGGTATCGATTATAATTCCTATAAATACTATAGAAGTATAGCGTGAAGCGGCGGTTGTTGTGTTATAGTTAAACAGGTTAGTTTCCGTAGTAGGTTCCGTAGAGGTTGTAGTAAGTAAGTAAGCGTAAGCCTTATTAGCTAGTTCTACACTTATAGAGGTTGCTTCATCTATAGTAAAAGTCCTAAATAATATAAGGTAGCAGCCGTTAGGGTCTTCTAATTCTTCCTTGCTGTTGTTATTATTAGTGTTTTTATTAGCGTCTATATCTAGCACAAAAGCTTTAAAAGTCTTATTACGCTTATTATTGTCGTCTCCTTTATAGTAGATAGTGTATTGTCTGAAGCGTTCTTTAAAGTTACTGTTGCGGCCCTTATTATTGTTAAAACGTCTTTTGTACTTATCTCTAGAACGGTTCCGCTCCTCCTCTATATATTTCTATAAGCGGCAGGTCTCCTTTTAGTAAATATAGTACTTGGCCTTTATAGATCTGACGGTATTTTATCTATAGGAGCGTGTTCGGTTACAGTTATTACGGATATTATAATGGTATGTGTGATCTGTAAAGTAGGCTCCTTAAGACGGTCTTATTAAGGCCTAGGAAGGGTGTTCCTTCTCCTATATAACTATAGAAGATTGCAACTTGCTAATTAACTAGAAGAGGTCTTTAGAAGGGTTAGAAATAGTAATATAGCATACTAGTACTCCTTAGCAAGCGGTAACTAGCTTATTTATAAGGAAGAGGTCTGTATGAAACTCTAGGTATAATCTATGGTAATATTTTAGGAGCTTATTAAGGAGTAATTGGAAACTCTAATAGATTTACTTATTAGGGTTCTTATTAATAATTCCTTAGAAGTTAATAGTGTTCTATTTAGTAAGATTTCTCTGATAGTACTCTAGTCCTTTAAAGAAGTGACACATATAGTTATATGCCTTAGTAAATAATCTAGTTAAAAGGCTGCTATTATAGTAGTGATCCTAAGCAAGTCCCTTTAGCATGGTTAATAATGCAGTTATATAGCCTTTAGGAGGTAGACTAGCTCTCTTATAGATATTATAGAAGATAGTTAACTTAAAGTTAAAGCTATTACTCACTCTATTATACTTCTGGTCGTCTGTATAGATCTTAGTAATAGTAGCTGCCTCTTTGCTATACATAGGTAGGTATATAGCAGGGTCGGTATTGGCAGTACTAGGGTAAAGATACTGGGCAGGAGAAGCACTAGGTAGGGTAGGAGCGGTTACTAAAGGGAGGGTAGAGGCAGTTGCTATAGGTAATAATTACTGATTCTGCATCTATAGGAGTTAAGTAAGGAGGGTAAGTAGTTAATCCTAGGTAGAGATAGGTGCAGCTTGCTATTAGGTGGCGGTTGGTGCAGTTTGCTAGGGTATAGATATAACAGCTAGTTGGGGTGTTATAGGGGTAGGTATTTACGTTCTAGGTGTTGTAGCCGTAGCTATAGGCTAAATTATAGGCGTTAGAGGTAGTGGAGGTAGTTAATGGTTTATAGGCGTTGGTACTATGTAGGAAGGTAGTGGGCTATAGGGGGGGGTTGTAGGAACTAAAGAGGCTATAACTAATAGGGTTATAGCTTAATTTGATATTAAAGCTGTTTATATTAAGTTAAGTTGCTCTTGTAATGCCACTATAATTATAGGGCTGACTTCCTTAAGAGCTCCTATGATTTCCTTATTTGTCCATTTATGAGGTTCCTCTTCTATAAGGACATTATATAGAACCTTATAAAGTAGGTATCTGTTACTGTGTGTAGCGATATATACTCCTCTTTGGAGTAGGTGAGTACAGAGCTTTATTTTAGTAACAGAGCGTATCTTTTTAAAGTCCTTAATAGTAAAGCCTTTAAATTCTTCTTGGAATAGCGACTGTAGTATATAATCTGTAAAGTTCTTATATATATACTTATAGATTTTTGTTTCTATATATTCTTCTAGGTCTTCCTCTAAGGCAGTTACTATATTAATCCCATAACTATGTCTGGCGATTCTCTTCTTCTAATTAATTTCCATATTGTCGTGTCTTTGTATATATTATAGTTTAAGGTTAAGGTCGAGGTTAGGGTTGAGGTTAAGGTTAAGGGTTATAGTTAAGGTTGAGGTTGAGGTTGAGATTAAGGTTTAAGGTAAGGGTATAAAGGTAAGGGTGTATACGTCCTCTACAGCTGTTAGGCCTGTAAAGTGTTCTTAGTAAGACTGCTATTCTCTTAGCAATCTGTTGTATTAGCTATAAGGCTAGTATAAATTCTCTTAAGCTTAAGGGAGGTCGTAACCTTCTCTAAATAAAGATATAATTCTCTAGGCGATCTAACGCGTTAGTAGTTAAGCTAATACATAGTCTTAAGCTTTGAGGGTAATATAGCTTTCTCCTTTAACTGAAATAGATAAGGCTAGGCGATCTGTGTACTGTTTCTAGTATAGTTCTTAAGCTCTAGCTTATTACGTATTTCCTGATCTGTACGTCTACTGATTAGTGTTGGTATACTTGCTTTATTAATATGCACAAATATCACTGTATTGCGATACGTATGCGGTGTTGAAGTTGGTAGTTATTGATGTCTAGAAGTAAGGGGTTGCTTCAAGGTTAGGTTAGCTAGCCTCGCTTTGTGGTCTCGTGACTACGTTATATAACTAACATTCTGACACTTCCCTACTTTGGGGTTATTAGTTTGTTCTTCTATAAGGCGCCCTAGGATCCCTCTATAGTTTATTTAGGCGTGTCTTAATATACTTTATAATATTAGAGTTGCGTTTACTTTACACTCTTTGTATTGCAGTAGCTTTAATATATAGTTATAGGGGAGGAATATTGGCTTTTTTTTAAGCAGTGCTATGGCCGTTTACTTATACCCGCTTATTATGCTCTAGAGGTAGGCTATTTAGACCTTTTAGAGTGGTTTAAGGAGTAATTTAGGGGGGCCCTTTTTAGTTTCTCTAATAGCCTAAATACTGGATCTATATATTATAGTTAGCTAGACAACTACTGTGTATAGTAGGTATAACCTCTAGAAGTATGGACCCTATATAGAATTAACAATCCTGGATAATGTAATATACTATGCTTAGCCCTTATAGGCCGCTTACACTATATATGCGCTCTACTAGAGCTTACTATCTACCTATACTCCTAATACCCTTAGGCCCTAAACTGGTTAACCCTTAAAGCCTTAGATATAGATTATATGCTAAAGATCTGCAGATTAGTTACGTTTTCTTATAAAATAGATTAGCTGGTATTTCTCTAGTAAGAATTGGACTTTATATTATCTTGCCTATTCTATTGCCTATTCTATATAGGTATTATAGGCTTTCTCTAGTATTCTACAGTTTTCTGTGGCTGTTGGCCTATATATAATTAGGTTTGTGTTATTAACAAAGCCTATCTCTTAGGTTGCCCCTTCCTTAAAGGTATTAAGTAAGTTGCTTATAAAGAAAAGAAAAAGTATAGATAAAAGAGGTAATCCTTATAGTATACCTATTATAACTATAATAGGGGGGCTTTAGTATCTGCTAAAGACTAGTAATGTTTCTTTCTAGCCTGTAAACCCTTAAATAAATTATATAATTTATTTTAGGAAGCCCTTTGCCCTAAGGATATATAGGAGGCGCTTATAGGGTATATTATTATAGGCACTACTAATATCTAGGCTAAGTATTAATACTATAAAGTCCTTACGCATAGCCCATGCAGTTTTATTGGTAGTAGTAAGTAGTATAAGTGCTAATAGTGTTAAGCGGTTCTTTCTTGCCCCTATTTAGCTTTATAGTAGTAGGGTATATTCCTCTACTATATCTGCTATATAGTCTACTATAACCTTTTCTAAGATCTTACTTAGGGTATTTTCTAAGGCAATAGGGCGGTAGCTTCCTAGGATTAAGTAGTCTGCTTTACCTTCTTTTTATAAGATAACCATTATTATAGATCTTCTAAGTTATAGGTAGTAGCCTATTATAAAGCATACTTTAGCTATATCTATAAGCTAAGGTACTATAAGTGGACTATAGGTCTTTAAGGCTTTGTTTGGGATCCTATCTAGTCCTAGTACTATATTATTTAAAAGGCAACTAATAGTTCTAGCTATTTCTTTAGTTGTTATATCACTATTAACCCTTAGGCGAGTTATTAGTATTTTACCAGTAATGTTATTAAGGTCTACTGGAGCTGGTTAGGGGAAAAATCTTTCTATAAGGATCTTCGCCTTCTTATTATTGTTATTTATAGCCTATAGTTTGCCTGCTCTTTATAGGGGTGGTAGGTATAGATCTTCTACTAGGCGTCCTGCCTTTTTCTTTACCTATCTTGCTATGGTCTAAAGGCCCTTATTATAGGGGATGCTTAGGTTAATAGTGTGTTTATTTATAAACTGTCTCTAGTTGTTTTTTACTTCTTTTTTTAGGGTATTCTTTAGCTAGTTTCTTATATCTTTATATTGTCTCTTATCTTTAGGATTATAGCTACTTGTTACAGACGCTTTAAGTACAATGTTACGACTACTTGGAGAAGAGTCAGAGGAAGCTAGTTGGTTAATACAGGCACGGTCCAGGATGGATCCGGTGGAACCATATGACGAGGAATAGTAAGCGAGTCACATGATGTTATACGCAGTATACGCAGTATACGCAGTATACGCCACGTATAACACGTATAACACGTACCTCACGTACAAGAGAGGATTTCTTAGGAGTATGGTTGTGTATTTAAAGGACCTTAGTCCCTACCGTAGATAGTTCTCTCCTTGTAGTGAATTTTAGAATATAATTGGAGTTAATCTGTTAGGCAACCACTCCACCAGTTATTATTACGTTGTTGTTTTTGTTGTACCTATATACCTAGCCCATTAACAGAACCTACCGTAGTTCCTACTACAAGGTTCCGTTACACATTCACTACTAAGGTTATGGTATTGGAACAAAATCGAATAACATACCACCAAGAGCAGCACTAGTTACAACGGCGTTAACGGGAGCTACAACCTCAGGGCCAGGTAATACCAGTATAGACGATGGGGATTCTTAAGTAGTTACGCAAGGTTAGTTACAGGAAATGGTTAATCACTTATAAGACAATAATAGGATACTTAAAGAACGCATTAATGGAATTAGAGCAGCAAAGATTAAGTTACCTTTAATTAAACGATTCTCTGGAGAGAAGTTAAAGCTTAAAGGATTTCTTACGTAGATGCACTTTAAGGTAGTACAGGAAGGAGTGAAGTTAGCAATATCGTTGGATCAAGTAGCCTATGCAGAATTGTTCCTAACGGGGAGGGCACTTAAATGGTTTAAGCCATATCTCACAGAAATATAGGCTAATAGCATAACAACTACTAACCAAGATATACGGTATATATTTGCTAGTTAAAACGGGTTCGCAGAGCAACTAACGCAGATATTTAAAGACCTAGAAGCTACAACCACAGCGGAACAAAAGCTTTAGAACTTAGTATAACGCACTTCAGCTATTAAGTATATAACACAGTTTCAAACACTAGCTATATAGGTTGAGTGGAACAACAAGGCGCTTATAGCACAGTATAAATAGGGACTTAAGGCTAAAGTCCAAGACGCAATTATCCTAATAGAAGATGCGGATACTCTAAGAGAGTTAATAGATCAGTTAATAAAGATTAATAATAGAATCTATTAAAGGGAACAAGCTAAGAGAGGGCAAGACAGAGTTCCACAGTTATATAAGGCGTAAAGTACGCAACAATAAACATAGAGTTAAAAACCATGGAATGGCGCAGAGCCAATAGACCTAAGTGGTACTAAAGAAACCCAAAGATAGGAAAAGAAACTATAGAAACCTAGAGGTTAAGGATTAAGTAATTAAAGGACCAAGAAGTAGAGGCCAAACCAGGGATCTTAGTAGCAGAAGATATTTAGACGGACTCCATAGCAAGAAAGATGGTTTAAAGATAGAGCTTGCATAAATTGCGGAAAACAGGGTCATTTCGCCAGAGACTATAGAGGTGGTTAGAGTAACCACGCGGTAAAGGGAACCAGACCAGCAGACAGCGCGTATGTATAGAGGGACGACGGTGCACTATAAGGAACAAAAGAGTGTTTAATTAATAGTTTTACATATTATTATAACAACGCATACCGAATTCATAAAGACGCTAAGTACGGCGCAAGCTATTAGCCACAAGAGCTAGAGTTAAAAGGACTCTAAAAAACCAGAGAGTTAGACAAAGAACAAGATCAACTCTATAAGCTAGATTAAGATATCACAGCAATATACGGACGAAGATTAGTAGTAATAACAATAGAGTTAGAGTACTTATTAATCAACAGTAATAAGGATAAAAAGGAGGCTAACTAGGAGCACTTAAACCTTAATAACGTAACAGAAGTAAAGACTAAGACCATTACCAAACAAGGTTTAGTAACGGGTATAGCGATACCATTAGATACAATTTCCATCGCTTTATAAGATAATAGAAGCAACGTTTAGAAGAAACTAAGCAAGTAGATAACTGCTAGTGCTAGCTTATTACTTAGTAAAGGCAAAAGGCCACAGGCTTAAGATTCTTAAGAAGAGATAAGAGAAGCTTAAGATTCTTAAAGTAAGATAAGACACACCTAAGAACCTATAACGGACGAAAACTAATAGGAAAGGGTAGTAACTTAGTTCAGTGACAAACGAACGAGTACAGGACGCAAGTTTAAGAACTATAAGTTCGGGGAACGAATAAGAACGTTAGTAATTCCAGGTAAACACAGTGTTCAGCCTAAAGATTAAAAAGTTAATACTAGGATTAAAAAGCAAGACGACTATAAGGATCTAGCTATAAGATATAGAAAACAAGAAACTATAGATAAGTTCAGAATAAGAATTATTATATAGCAAGAGCAAAAGCTAGACAAGAGATTAGCTATACTAGGTCGTATAAGGGACAGAGCACCTATATAAAGAATTACTAATAGGCCAAGTGCAGAGACACCTAGGGTAAAGTGGTTAGACGAATTGGAACAAGAAGAGGATCTAGATATTCCAACTAGGTTTAAAGAAAGACATACTAAAGGATATTATAATGCAGCAATAATAAGGTATTTTCTAATGGATAGACTATACACACTAAACCAGTTGTATAGAAAGTGGTATAGGCAACGACACAACGACGAATAGAAAGACTTTTATATATGGCTAGACAAAAAAGTTGTTTAAAACCAACCCATTACAGAAAAACGCATAAGTTATATTAAAGGAGTATTAATTATAACGTTAAGGAACCTAGAAGAGGGATCCAGGGACTAGAAAAGTAAGTAGTAAGTCTTAGTACCCATAGCAGAGATACCAGTGGTTAGGTCAACTAGGTATAGGTTTAAACTTAAGGATAAAGACAAACTAAGAGTTAACCTAAAACATGCAGCGCATTATATACTATTGTGGATAGCTTATATGGATAACATATATAACATGCATAGAGCACCTAAAGACAAGAACTGGAAGTACCTAGTAAGGATATATTAGGCACCAGAGGAAAAGCGGTTTAGGAATGCTAAGTATATATATAGTTGGCATCCAGTAGAAGTATAAGGTTAAGAAGACTTAATACTTTAACCAGGAAGATTCCTTACGGAAAAATGCCTAGACAGATAATAGTAGTGGGAGTGCCTAGAGAACACTTATCCATAGCATATAGAGGAAAAGAAATAAACTAAGTATTAGCTAAAGTTAGACCAAGTATAGGCAGGATTAAGCAGCCAACAGTTAGGAAAAGGAGAGGCGCATAGAACCAGAGGAAACCAGTGTTAAAGCCTTAAACCCTTAAAGGAATTTAAGGACAATACCTAAATTTAAGAGCTAAGTGGCAAGATTAGCAGTTCAAAGCATTAGTAGATAGTAGAGTAATAAGAAACCATATATCACCAAAGGCAGTGGAAAGGATAGGGTTACCACACAGATAGAAGGAATACCTATATCCACTTATAATAATTTCAGGAGATCAGATAGCCTATAGAGGAGGCATTATTAATCTTAAAACAGGACCTATTTAAATAACTATTAAAGGGAGACCAGTCAGAATGTCTTTTAATATCCTACCATTAGGATAGGACGAGGCGATACTAAGAATACCTTAATTACAGGAGTACAATCTAAAGATTAATTAGGTTACAGGTCAAGTTAATATTAAGGATATATAACAGCGTAAAGTGCGACAGTAAACCAAGTTGGTATAGTACCAAGTTAGAGCGACATATAAAGAGACTAAGTGAGGCTTAAGTTATATACCAAAGAGATACCATAAGTATGGCAAAAAGTTATAGTCACCAGAAAGTGAACAGCTATTAGAGCATGCAGCTTAGGACTATAAGATAGAATTAGAAAAGGGAATAAGTCTAAAGTTCTTTCTAATCTATAAGCTTACTGAAACCAAGTTAGTGGCGCTTAAGGAGTTTATCCAGGAGAACTTATAAAAGGGATATATTAGACCATTATAGTTATCAGCGGGATATCTAGTGTTGTTTATCCTAAAGAAAAACGGAAAACTCAGGATGTATATAGACTACAGACAGTTAAACAGCATTACTAGAAAGGATAGATATCCTTTACCCTTAATTAGCAAAATCCAAGACAGAATAGGCAACGTAAAGATCTTTACGAAGATAGATCTAAGATAGGCGTACCACCAGATTAGAATTAAGGAAGGCAACAAATAGAAGGCAGCCTTTAGGTCAAAGGAAGGACTATATAAGCCATTAGTTATGCAATTTAGGCTTATAAACGCACTAGTAATATTCCAGAAGCGAATTAATAGTGTATTAGGAGAACACCTAGATAAATTTATTATAGTATACCTCAACAACATTATCATCTACTTAGAAAGTGAGGAAGAACATAAAGAACACATTAAATGGGTCTTAAAGAGACTACAAGAAGAAAAGATGCTAGTAGTGATTAAGAAATGCAAGTTCTTTACTAGGAAAACCAATTTTGTTAAATTCATCATTAAACTAGGCCAACTTAGTATAGATCTAAAAAAGATCAAGGCCATAGTAAATTAGCAAGAACCAGAGAATGTAATATAGTTGAGATTGTTCCTAGGGTTTTGTAATTACTGCAGAAGGTTTATAGCGTAGTAGTTACAGGACATTAAGCCATTTACGCGGTTAACAAAGAAAGAAGAACTATAGGCATAGGGGAAGGGATAATAAGAACTATTTAAGAGAGTTAAAGAGTTATTTACCTAGGAGCCAGTTCTTAAGATCTATTAACTAGGTCTAGAGATGGTTATAGAAATAAATACATTAAACTTTGCACTAGGGGCGTGCTTCCTATAGAAACATCAAAATAGATAGCACCCAGTAGCATACTACAGTTAGAAGATAACACTACCAGAACTAAACTATAACATCTACAACAAGGAGTTGTTAGGTATAGTTACAGCACTTAAGGAATAGAGAGCATTCTTACAAGGCACAGAGAAACTATTTGTAGTTAAAACAGACCATAAGAACCTTACAGGATTCCTAACAATAAAGGAACTCAACCAAAGACAGGTTAGGTGGGCGGAAATGCTTACAGAATACTATTTCAAAATTTAGCATACCAAGGGTACAAACAATGCACAAGCAGATGCTCTAAGTAGAAGGGCTAAACTATAAAGTAGTAAAAAGCTGTCGGGAGCTTTATTGCGAAGGGATTAAGACGGATTAATTAGGTATAATTATCCAAAGATTATAGTAACCAAGGAAAGTCAGATCTATAAATCACTAGAGAGTGAATAGACATAGAAGATCCAAGAGGCATAGGCAGAGAATCCAGACTTAGAGTAGTACAAAAACAGAGAAGTAATATATGTGCCTAAGTCTATCGCAGAAGAGTTTATTAAGGAATTCCACAAGGGAATAACACAAGGACATAATAGAGCTATAGGCTTAGTATTAAGACTTTAAGAGGAATATATTATTTAAGGAATCTGGGGACTAGCAAGATAAGTTATAAAAGAATATCTAGATTACTAAAGAAATAAACCAATAAGGTATAAGCCGTACAGAGGGCTATAACCTGTTAAGACACTAGGAAGACCATAGGAAGTTATATTATAGGACTTTATTATTAAGTTACCAAAGTTAAAAGATCCTATTATAGGATAAGATCATAACACAATCTTAATAATAGTAGATAAGCTAATAAAGTGGGGATACTTTATAGCATGCACTAAAGAGATATTAGTAGAAGATGTCGCTAGAATCTATATAAAGGAAGTATTCGCAAGATATAGAGCACTAGACAAGATCATATTAGATAGAGATCCAAGATTCATAGCAGTATTTTAGAAAGTATTTCTAGTAGAACAAGGGGTTCGCGCAGTAATATCTACAACATATCACCCACAGACGGATGGATAAACAGAAAGACTAAACCAGACACTAGAGCAGTATTTAAGGCATTATATCAATCACGCACAGAATAATTAGGTATTGTTGTTACCAGTTACACAGTTTGCATACAATACAACACTATAAGAAGAAATAGGGACATTACCATTTAAGGCGAATTACGGATACGAGCTAAGAACATCGTTATTGCCACATTAAGCAAAAAAGATGAGTAGCATAGCTAAATAAAGAATAGAGACGTTAATAAATCTTTATATAGACCTTAAAGAAACAGCTAAACTAGTACAAGAATAAATAAAAAGGTATTATAATGCTAAGAGATCTAAGGGACCAGATCTTAAGGAGGGGGATAAAGTATAGCTACTATACAAAAATTTCAAGAGTTAACAACTAAGTAAGAAGTTGGACTATATTAAACTAGGACCTTTTAAAGTTAAGCAAAGAATTTTATTAGTTACATATAAGTTAAACCTACTAGCCAAAATAAAAATCTACCCTATACAGTATATCGCAATGCTAGAGCTAGCATACGGGAATATTAAGCCACCAGTCTATAAGGCAGACACATATAGAGGATAGGAAGAAGACAAGTAGCAAGTTTTAAAAGTCATTAGTTATAAGGACGTAGACAACAAAACATAGTATAAAGTAAAGTAGATAGGCTATAGTGAGACTACCTAGAAACCACTAAGCAACCTAAGAAACGCTATAGGAAAGGTACAGGAGTATCAAAAGAAAGCAGGTCAGGCAGTATTAATAAAGAAGGATCGCCAAAAAACAAGTTACCTAAGGGGGACCCAAGAGGAGCAATTACCAAGCTACTTAGAGTTATTTCCCTTATAGGAGAAAAGTTAATCCTTTTATTACCCAGCTTAGACAAACCCTATTAAACCAGTTTCCACTTCTTAGAACGGACCTTCTCACAAACACGTTCAAGACGAAGAAGATAGGCAGAGGCCAATAAACGGGCTTTAAGGGCACACTATTAAGCAGCTGCAGCCTCCTACTCCGCTTCCCACAAACAACGAAGCTCATCTAGGGCGCTTAAGAGCTCACCGTCAAGTTTTACAGCGGCAGATTAAACACAAGACCCTATAATAAGTTACTTAGGGAACTCAAAGACTGTTAAGAGTTATAGGACACGTATACTTAGCGTTAGAGACAGAGCGAACATTGCAGGACAATTAAATGTTTGCTTTAGTGCACTCCAAGCAAGACAAGGGTTGTTAAGACAAGAGACTCGCTATCGCAATACATACTAACCCCGCTTTCACACAGCGAGAACATAGAGACGGCATTATCTCACTAAGTAACAGTATGGCAGCCACGGTGCGAGCATAGCGCTGCGCTTGCAAGGAAAAAGAAGCTTTAGGCATAATAAGTATAGATATTAACTAGACTAATTAAACGGACATTACACCTCTAGTGGACGACTTGGAGATGTTAGGAATCTTTAAGAACGAAGATAAAGAGAAGAGAGATAGTATTACGGACGCTTTAAGTACAATATTACAACTACTTAGAGAAGAGTCGGAGGAAGCTAGTTAGTTAATACAGGCATAGTCTAAGATAGATCCGGTGGAACCATGTAATAAGGAATAGTAAGCGAGTTACATAATATTATACGCAGTATACGCAGTATACGCAGTGTACGCTACGTATAACACGTATAACACGTACCTTACATACAAGAGAGGATTTCTTAGGAGTATGGTTATGTATTTAAAGGACCTCAGTCCCTACCATAGATAGTTCTCTCCTTGTAGTAAATCTTAGAATACAATTAGAGTTAATCTGTTAGGCAACCACTCCACCAGTTGTTATTACGTTGTCGTTTTTGTCGTACCTACATACCCAGCCCATTGACAGAACCCACCGTAGTTCCTGCTACAAGGTTCCGTTACACAACTTATATATTTCCTTCTTGCTTATTATTGGCTAGCTATAAAAACCGCGTATTATATAGACTATGCGTATTGCATATAGGGGCCTGGTTTTAAGACTGGGTAATGCTCTTTTAATCTATTTTTAATTACTGCCTGGATCCTTCTAGTCTTTAGTTAATTTCCTTAGGGATAGCTAATAAGCCTCGCTTATTTAGTATTAGGTAGATTTCTTCTAGGTTTTAAAGTTATTGTTTAACTATATTAAGGAAACTGTCTATCTTAAGCTTCCTTATTATGTATTTTTTATTATTTAGTTATGCCTTAATATCTAAATCTAGCTATATCTGGATGGGGATATAGTCTAAGGTAAGTGCCTATTCTTCTTTAGGGATGCACCTTTTAAGTCTCTGGTATAGGCTATTGTCTATAAATATAAGGTTAATTATACTTTTAGCAGTGCCTTATTACCACATAATTGCTCCTAAAGGAGTGGCCAGCTTAAGGCCCTAGATATCTATAGCTCTTAGTAGGTACTCTGCCTATTATTTAGTAGTAATATAGATACCCCCCTACTATAGGTGGTGGAGGTTTATATCTCCTAATAGGATAGACTCTATACCTTTAGTTTCTAGTAAGCTTATTATTAATATAATATTCTCTGTTTATAGGACCCCTTTAACCTTAGGGTTATATATATTAATCATTTATACCGGTCCCCTATATATCTAGATTATTATAACTATAATATCTAGGTTAACTACTTGCTATAACTATAAGGATAGGCTAATAGCTTTGCTAATTATAAAGCACACATATATAGCTGCTTTTGGTTTATATAGGAGCTGGAATCCTTAGGGGCAGTATATTAATTATATATAGGTATTGTAATATGGCTCTTATATAGTAAGGATATAGTGTTTCTCTAGGTCTAGACTATCTAGTAAGGGCCTTATAAGGTAGTGGTTTATATTACCGTAGTTGTACTATATAATAGATAGGTAGTGGACCCCTAGTAAGGGTTATTTAACTTTTCTTTGTTTTTTGCTTCTTCTATTTCTACTTTCTCTAGGATTTTTAGAACTTCTATCTCTTATATCTATACCCTAATTACTATTTATTTTATATAGGGCTTTCTATTTCTATATTTTATATTCCTACTAGCGCTTCTATATCTAAATCTGTTATTATCTCTAGTTCTTTCCCTAGTTTTACTAATTGGCTTTATACCCTTTATAGGTTGGCTATAAATATTAGATTTGCCGCGTTTAGTCTAATTCTTAATTATTCTAGTCTTAAGCTTGCTATAGCTATCTATAGGGGTCTTCCTATAGGGCGTCCTCTCCCTTATATCCCCTATGATTCTTATATCCTTATTTAGTTTAGTAATATTACGCGGCGTTACTTCTGGCCCGTTAAGGCTTGGGATGGCTGGCCTAGCCCCCTAGTATTAAAGGTAGGGAACGCTAGGAAGGCACCTACATCCCCTTAGCTTATTGCCTATTATTTCCATTTATATAACCTAGTATATAGTTATTCCCGTGGCTATTAAGCCCTTACCTTTTATCTCCTATATTTAATATAGTCTACTCTCTCCTACACGTTATATATACTTTAGTAACAGTTTGCGTATTTTGTTTAGTTTTAATTTAAGCAGTATCTTATATTATAGGGGCCTGTATAGTGGCCATAGTACACCTATACTGCGTATATAGATTAGGTATGTCCCTATTATATATAGTAATAGTATTAATCTAGGCATAGTTTATAATTATAGAGCCTTATATTATATATAAGGCTATTTATAATTATTCCTTTTTAGATAAGGAATTTTTATATTCCTGGTATATATGTGCTAATAATAAGGGAGCTATATATTTAACTGGCGTCTCCCTAGTAAGTTTTTAGTAACTCTTATATCCTCTTATTGTTTTTATTATATACTTAGATTACATTTTCCTATTAAAGCTATTAGATTTAGGTAATCTTAAGTCCTAGTATAAGGCGTTCTATATATTTTACTATCTCCTATATAGTTGCTGTGTTATTTACCTAGTATCCCTTTTTTACCCTAAGGCTTATGGGAACCACTAGGACTTTAACTAGGTAGTCTTTATAGAGCACTTTTATGCCAATATGTTTTTCTAGCCTATCCCCTACCCTTATAGCTTATTCCTTTACCTATTAGTCCTTTAGGGTAACTCTAATATCTCCGCTCCTTAGGTGTTAGACTATAATAGTATTATAGACTTCCTTATAAATCTCTATAAGGACTTCTATTTCTAATTATCCCCTAAGCCCCTTTACTTTTTCTATATTTAGTTATATTATAATTATATGCCTAGTTGTTGTCTTAAGGGAGTTAGGTTCCCTATACTGTAAAAGCGCAGCTATAGTAGCCTAGGTGCGGTTTACTAGTAAAAAGGGGTTTTATTTGTTTTTAATTTTACTTAGCCGTTAGAGGATTTAATTAAGGGACTGCTAGAGGGGCGCCTAAGGGACGCTAAACTGGCGAAGCTATTCTGCTAGCTGTATTAGTTTATTATAGCTAATGGTTGCTCTCTTATAATTATGGATACTAGACACATCTAATAGGCTTTATATTTTGTTAGATGCCTTTTTAATAGAGATATTTCCGCTTTATGGTATGGTATTCGCCTGTTTTTGTTATGGAGGGCTATTGCTAGGCGTGGTTCTAGTGGTCACGCGTAAATACGAACTACTGTTATTTGACATGTGCCTCCCCTGCGATGTAGGCATCTTAGGGGGATTCTCTAGGTGTTTTTTGGGGTTCTTTTTGGTTGGTTTTGGTCTTTTTGGGCCGGGTGCAGCAAGAGTTCCAGTTAGTAGTAGATGTAATCTTCTTATATATCCCTAGCCTATATAGGGAGAGCAGTTTCTTAAAAATATAGACGTTCTCTATAAACATTTTAAAGAGTATTTAGTATATTATATAATATAGATTATATTTTTTTTATTAATTTCTTTAAACTAATAAAGCCTTTAAGCCCTTTTACCCTTAAATTTAGTGCTTATTTATAAAGCTTTAGAATTACTTTAAGAAGCTAGAGTTGTTTCTATACTATGCTATAACCTAAATCCTTTATCTGGAACGTTATATAATATAGCTAAAGAATAAAAAAAAAGACTAGAAGATAGTAGAATTAGGCTAAATGTTCTAAAAAGTAAGCTATCTTTAAAAAGAGTTCCGTAGGAATATACTATACTCTTTTATTAGATTATACAACTTAAAGAGTACCAATTAATCTTCTATAGTAAACTTATCTAAAAATCTTTCTACTTTTTAGAAGCTATACTAAAAGTATTAGTAGAAAGAAACGCGTCTAAAGAGCTTAGATAAATTTAAAGCCTTTTACAGCAAATTAACATTATATAATATCTAGATAATAATAATTAAGTAGTAAACCCAAGATGCTTAGCAGGTTTAATTTCTGTAACTTTTACGCTTTATAATTAAAGTTCTTTTAGTTTTTATAATAAGTATTAAACTAAAGCAAGTTTTTTTTAGTGGCCGTTATATAATTAGCTAGGATTATTTAAAGATTAGTTTAGAGATAATAGAGGAAATAAAATACTTAAAGGATTAGAAGAAATAAGAAGTTCTACTTACTAGTTTCTAAAAGATATAGATACTAAGACGTATAGATAATATAAGGTTTTTAATAATAATTACCGGATAATTCGGTAATTTATCGCGATAAAAATTTACCGTACCGTGCTTATTGGTAATTAGCGTTGCCAACCCTGAGCAGGAAAATGTGAGCCTCGGCGGAACGTATCTCCGCAGCCTGGCCACGTGTGGAACGCCGCCCGGACTTGGCGACCACATATTCAGCGCCGCGCAAAGTATGTCTTCGCGGAGTTGCAGAGCAATGCGTATACAGTAAAAACTCCTTATAACGATAACGGTGTTATGACGATATACTCTATATTACGATCTACACCCCTTGATCAAGCCTTTTTCGGTGTAATATTACGATATTCTGACATTTGACGATATTGTAGAGGTGGCCCCACCAAAACCGTTTATAAAGAGTTTTTAATTCGTCAGATTTGGCCATCGATCTTCATCACACAACTATTAAAATCCATTAAAATAATACTCAGATCTTACTCTCCATACTTAATTCTGTCTTATTTATTATGCCTAGATCTCAAAATCCTTAAAGGCAACGTCGTTATGGATTCTCTAACTTTGAGCGTCAGAAAATACGCGCCTACCACATAAAACACCCTCACTTATTACAAAAACACATTGCTTCAGCAAGCGACTTCCTCAGTCGAAAGATCAATTAATCCTTAATATTAGAAATACTAAGCAACAAATTTAACCACCTTAATTCAGCTAAATTGCCACGCGGGCATGGCGGGCGAGAGCGACAGCGAGCTGGTGAACAGGAGGATGGTGGAGAGAGGTTATTACAACTCTATTAAGGCACGACCGTCGAATCCAAGGACGACGACTCCAAAACACCAAGCAGACGACGATCAAATCGTTTTTTGGTAGAGCTAATCGCTTAATTTTGACTTCGGGCTCATAGATACGCAATATCATTACATAATTTTGACGTTTGGTGTGTTTTACGTACAAAGTCTGAATACTACGATACCTTTGGTATAACGATACGGACGGCGTAAAAAACCGTATCGTTATAAAGAGTTTTTACTGTACCACTACATATTTGTCTACAGACCTACCCGGCCGCTCCGCTGAGCTTTACTGCCCACCCCCGTTTCCAGCACAGCCCCGCATGAATATAAGCTGCCCAAATTAGAGGGCCAACAAGCTGCGATGAGCCATCAGGAATGCCCCAGTGGCTCTGTTAAGGCTTGTCACTACTGCTATCTAGCTTATTCACATTCCTCTGCCGTTCGCCACTTGCGTTCACCGTATCGTTCCTGATCCTTGGGGTTATTGTCCTGCCATGTGCTATTTCAACCTTCTCCTCGTAAGTTCCCTCTGGCACTGCGGTCACATTCGGGATGTGAACGCCGGACGTTTTCGCGCCGGACTGATTGCTGTTCTGTTCAATCACCACTTCGCCATCCCCAGTTTCACCTCGGCTGACTTTAACATTTCTAGCCCTGTAGCTCTCCTCATCTGTCTGCGTCGTCGCTATATCCTTATATCGAAGCGTCCTAATCGCTCAGTGGCGTCCCCGACATACCGCATTGTCAGTCATTCCTTCGTCCTTGATTGTCTCATAGAGGACCCTCACCACATCGACGCAATACTCGTCTGATACTTCCCGGAGCGTTCCCATAACGTGACGGAAACCAGCAAGTTGGCAGGCACCGACGAGATGGATTTCTTCATTAACAAGTCTTTCCGTCTCGTTCACTTTTGTTGAACGGGCGGACAGATAGGCAAGGAACGGAGCCTGCAGGAGTCTGAAGCTCGGCCAGTGTTGCCAAAAGCTCCGGGAGTGTTGAAATACGCCACGTCGCAAAATCTTACACTAGATGAACTTTAGCACCGTGCGCGCACACTTAATGAGCTTTCAACACAAAATTCTTTAAAATTATCGCCATTAAAGCTACACTTGATTGTATAATATTGCAATTATACCCTACCTTTAGTATATCTAGGATCGTGCAATCTGAGTATTAGAAATGGCTAACAATACGCAACTACCCTAAAGTGCGCAGAGATATATCTAGGATAGATTAACAATGTATCTAAGATATAATCCAGGCACCCTTGCGCACTTACCTTTCTTAGGTAGTTCTTCTATACTACTACTAATAGAAGCAACTTAGTCCTTAATTAAAGACTTAGAACAATTACAGGAGGACTTCTTCTATAAAGGGCAACGGGTGCAAAAGGAACGCACATATATAAACATTAAAGATGGTAATTAGGATATATCCGGCTTATATTAGGAGTATTACGAAGATATACAATCCTAAATGCCTACGCTATAACGACCTGCCAATGCCTCTTCTTTAACGCTAGTAGTAAGTAGAATTCTATAACGCGAGCTATATATAATATATAAACTAATTATTTCTATAATATAGCTAGGCTTAATATTAATTACATAAACTGGATTGCTTGCAGTAGAAAGACTTGTATTTAGTTAAGAGATACCGGAATATCCTATATCCTCTAAGCACGGGATTGGATATATAATAGATTTATCTGGCCTACAGCTAAACAATAAGAATATTACCAAGATATACAAAAATATAAGAGACTATATCCTAGATAGATCTTATATATATCTAGGTTCTAATATAAATAGATATAATACTTGTGCATATTAAAGAACAAGATAAGTACAATATGCCCTCTTTTTAGTCTCTAAAAGTACTTTAGGAGATAGATACCTTATATAGGCGTGTTTTGTTGCAAATACTTAGACCCTTAGCTATAAAACTTTTACCACAAGCAAATTACAAAGAAAGACTAGGAAAGAATACGTAAATTGTAAAAAAGGGTATAATATATCTATAATATTATGTTACTATATCTAAGTTATAATATAGATATTACATACTCTTATATATTTTCTTGGCGATTTAACAGAATTAAATTAAGATAATCTTAAACAAAGAGACATAAATACGTAAGATACTTATTTATATTATCTATTCTTATTAACGTGTATAGGCTTTATAACAGTATTTGTTATGCATTTTAGCACTAGATTGCCTGCATAGAGTAGAGTACTAGTTATAAGCCATATCTTTATATTATAAAGTATATAGTTAGTGTCTAATATATTCTAGATATATTATAACTATAACTAAGCTATAACTAGTTACTTATAGATAGACCTATGGTAAGCATATACTATACCAAGGGAAGTTAAATATAAAACCATGAAAAATACTACTAAAAGTCTCTTTCTTCAGTTTTAAGATACTTATTAAAATATTTAAGAGATTTACTTGACTAAGGCTATTAGGGTACCCCAGAAACCTATACAGTAGTAGAGCATAGAAAGAAAAGATTAGATAATTATGGTAAGTTATTATAATACGCATATAACTATGATATAACCTTAATATATCTAGGCTGTAACCATGCCTAAGGACCTGGAAAATGGGTACTAACCCCTTATAATGTGGAGTTCAACTATATATAGCCAGATAATATTATTATTTATTGCTTAACGTCCGATTCGGATCCCTGTTGGGCCTACGCGGACTACTCCTTATATACATATAGGGAGAAAACTCTATTTAAGAAAACCCCGTGATCCGTCTCCCCGCCTTTTAGGGCTCGCTTGCGAGTCGCCTATAAGTCACTAGTGGTGCTCTACTACCTTACTTTTTAACCTTCTTAGGAACCACTACTGCCGTAACAAACCTACGGACGCGCTAGTATTACACACTATACTCTACTCCTGTAGAGTTATTAGGGGGCGCCTATTACTCGCCCCTTTGCCTTTTATTGCTATTTCCTTTACAACCTAGAACTGGTCTAGTATATTTTAGCTAATAAGCCACCGGGTAGCCGCCTTAAGGCCTTTCTGTGTTAAGAGCAGTGTATTATAGTTTTCTATACCAGCTGCTAAGAGCATTGCTTCTTAGCCGGTGCGTAAGGGGCATAACAGTATTACGTGTTTTAGTGTCTGTCTTAGCTAGCTATATTCGCACCTTAGGCTACCTACTAGGATACCCACCTAGTAAAGCCAATCTTTTAGTCCTATTATTCCTGTCCTTAAGAGTGTTGCCATTGTATTTTCCGCCTTTGTTAGGCCCTCTTGGAGCCCTTAGGTATTTACCCCCTATAGTATTACCTATACTATGGCTTAGGTTCCCCTTGCCTAAGTCTACCTCTATACCTTTAACTCCCATTCGTCTCTCCAGCGTCGGTCCAACCAGTATTGTGTTACGGTAGATGGTTTTCTAGTACTCTTTTATGCTCTACTTTGGCTCCTTTCTCTCCCTTACTATTATCTTTACTGGCCTCTTACGCGTCTCCCTTCCTCTTCTATATAGGCCTGGGCCCTAGCGCCGTACTATTCTTCTTCTGCTTTCTCCACCTGTTTTCCTAATATATCTTCCCTACTTTGGGGTTGTTGGTTCCTTCTCCTATAGGGCACCCTAGGGTCCCTCTATAGTTTGTTTAGG
>Ga0307507_10003399_pt1 | contig 31022 bp, 30 predicted proteins | sample 7_EM_MG_FD_207223 | JGI IMG/M metagenome (GOLD analysis project Ga0307507, IMG submission 207223) | Populus trichocarpa ectomycorrhiza microbial communities from riparian zone in the Pacific Northwest, United States - 7_EM | ecosystem: Host-associated > Plants > Roots > Unclassified | place... | reverse complement strand
TGCGTTCTATGCACTGACTCTTCTTCTACAAGTGTGCGTGAACATAACCCTTAAGTACAGAAACAGGAGACCTAGGCCTCCCGTAGAGATCCTACTACAATCACCTCATTCGTATCACTTATGACACAACATGCTGACCTTTCCTTACCCCTCTTCTCCTGACCGCTTACCCCGCTTCTACTGACCGCTTACCCCTCATTTCTTCACCGCCATTACCCCGCTCCGGCATTCACACCATTCATCGGGTTCCAGACTCTCCGGTGAAGGAAGCGGTTTCCTTCTAGATCATTCCACTGACGGAGGGCAGGTGTGCTCCGGCGATTCACAATATGAAAGGCATAGTACTTTACCTTCACGAGGAGCGTTCTCGTGAGATATCAAATATAACAATATTGGGGTGGGGATGTGCACTATTAGAGGGGGGAAGAAAGAAAGAAAAGTCATGAAGCACGGAGCAAAAGTCGGGATTGCCTGGTAATGCATTATAATATGGTTCTTAAAGGCAAAATGAGGGGGTAATATGATACACTAAGATTGGTAGATAAACAGTCAAAGGCGAAGGAGGAATACACGCATGGAGGTAGGAAGAGGATTGGAAGGGGGGAATTGGGAGTGAAGTCTAGCCCTGCGATAGTCTGATATTGCAAGTGAGGGGTTCGTCTAGTGAGGAATATTTATCGCGAATCTCAGGATCTCCGGATCCTTTTAGAAGGGCGCAGAGATGGCTCGGAGGGCTCAGCTGGGACAAGGTTCATTGAGCTACTTCTATCCACCAACTGAGGTACAGAACCCTGGTCTTCAAATCGACGTTTTATGACTCCCCTAGGCTTCTTCCCGGGGGCTTGTGTAAGTGCTGTTTGGCGAGCGGGGTCTGTTGTCAGCATGTCCTGGCTAAAGCTGCACCGCTCCAAAAGCATTTCCACTACTCGAATATGTCCGTGCTCCACAGCCCATGACAGAGGTGTTTGACCATTTTTATGCCGAGCATCGGGGGCGGCACCCCCCTGTTCTAAAAGCATCTTCACGATGTCTTCATTTCCCAACTTAGCTGCCCACGAGAGAGGTGTTGTGCCGTCTTTATCTGCAGTGTCGGAGGCGAGATCCTCCCGTTCCAAAAGCATCTTCACAATGCTCCCATGCCCATATACAACTGCCCAAGTGAGAGGTGTTCGACCGTTCTTATTCGCACGGCCGGGAGCGACATCCTCCCGTTCCAAAAGCCTCTTCACAATGGCATCACCTCCATTTGCAGCTGCCCACGATAGAGGTGTTCGGCCATCTTCATCCACGGGGTCGGGAATGATATCCTTCCGTCCCAAAAGCATCTTCACAATGCGGTCACGCCGGAAGCGAGCTGCCCACAAGAGAGCTGAGCGACCACCCTTATCGGTAGTGTCGGGAGTGACACCCTCCCATTCCAGAAGCATCTTCACGACATCATCATTCCCATTTCCAGCTGCCCAGATGAGAGGGGTCCGACCGTTTTTATCTGCACTGTTCAGAGTGACATCCTCCCTTCCTAAAAGCATCTTCACAACTCCCCCATGCCCATTTCCAGCTGCCCACGAGAGAGGGGTTCGACCGTTTTTATCCGTAGCATTGGGGGTGACATCCTCTCGTTCTAAAAGCATCTTCACAATTCCCCCATGACCATTTCCAGCTGCCCACGAGAGAGGTGTTCGACCGTTTTTATCCGTAGTGTCGGGAGTGACATCCTCTCGCTCCAAAAGTATCCCCACTATGGCCTCATGGCCTCGTCTAGCAGCCCACGAGATTGCCGTATTACCGGTCACATCAGTTGCGCCGAGGTCCCATTTCTTCATCTCCAATAAAGCAATTGTTTCAACCATCCCAAGATATGCAGCTCCGTGGAGCCCCGTAAAGCCAGCCGAGTTGCTCCAACTGAGGCTCCGATCCCAATTATCACGGCTGTGGGATAAGAGTATTCCAGAGGATACATGATTGTCGAATCCATTGAGAAGTCTTAGTACGAGGGTGTTTACACTTTTCGTGATTCCCCTTCTGGCATGTATTCCCCAATAACAAGAGGCATACTCAAGCAACGGTGTTAGTGGCAGGGGCCGATAAGGGATATTTGAAAGGTCCCTGACGCACTGGAAGTTGAGGTATGTTAGACAAACTTGAGCAATCGTCTCGTGAGGGCTGTGAAACAGGTTGGTATCATTGAGTAGATGCTCTTGTAGGGTGTGGTGGACAAGGCGGACAGTGTATTTGGACGCTTCAACTACCACAAGCCCTAAAGAGCATCCCACCAGGGTTTCCATTGCAGGAATGTTCTGAGAGTTCAGATCTGCAGACCCGATTTCTACCCCCAGGGCATCGCACAACTCCCTAGTTTTTAAAGCTCTCTCAGAATGCGATAGCCACATTAGCATGTCCATGCCAAGTCTCGACTTGCTTTCCCCTTGCGCCTTTATCCGTGCCAGGGTTGCCGAGTACGCATCTCGAAGGCCATCCCCTTGAGTCATCTCATCAAGCTTTTTCCTTCTCTGGTAGATCGTAACCTCCTCCAGGACCGCGTCAATGTTAAGGGAAACAAGAAGAAATCTATTTTCTGTTAGAAAATATCAAGCCGGGCGTAGATTCATTGAAGCGGTTGTTTTGACTCACATCTGGGAAATCTTTCTCGGAATCACTCTCAGAATCTCTGCCCTCAAATCGCCATCCATTGCGCCGGGTGTGGTATCCTCTGTTAATCGCACATCCAGATATCTCCCGATATCCTCAATGGTAGGAATGACGGGTATCATGATCGCCTCAGGGAAATATCTCTTAATCTCGTCCTGAACGTGAGGTCTTCCGGTAAGGAATATCCTTGTAGTCGGAGAAACCTTTACAATTTCTTGCAGTGACTCAAGGAGCTTGAGTCGGCTTTTGGGAAGACATTCATCTAACGCATCGATACAGATGAACACTCCCGGCAGCAGTGCGATAGTCGCCTTCAGGAATTCCACCAAGTCCAAAAGTTGGGCAGCACGTCCGCCAAGTACATTTTTTCCCTCACGAAAAGCCTGCCGCACGGGCTTCGGTATTCCATCTCTGGCGAAAACTTGTTTGAGGATTGCGCCCAACATGTTCGTCGTGGACTGCTGCTCCTGGGCAAGGTAATCGCAGTACAGGCCTGCCACAGCGATATTCTGATTACGAACTTGCTCGCACAAACAGTCAATAACCAAGGAGCTAATATTTCCGGCAGTCAGTAATACCCAGTTGCTTGGAGGGACTTTCTAACCGACCTTATATGTGTCTTCCCCACACCTGGATCGCCGTAGCAGAATAAAACGGCTTGCCTTGGTACCCCTTGGCTGCCGCTCCATTCCCTAAAATCGTTCCTTTCCAGAAGCCAACTTCCCACACCCTTGACCCGGTTGGCCTGCACGCTTTGATGTCTACCCTGAGGCGTTAGCGGTGAAAGCCACTGCTTAATCTGGTTGTCTTCGTCGCCCGTTCTGTTTACAGAGATATTGTTGTAGCTATTCGTTACGTTCCCACAATCAATATTACCGGAGCCGAATTGCAAATTTGGTGTTGGTGCCATGATGGGCTTTTTGGGTGCTTTGTTCTGCGGTGGATGGGGTTCTGCGATGGTTTAGTGGGCCAACCAGGTTTATGAGCATTCTAGTGCGCAAGAAAAAGGAGGGCTGATTTAGCCTGTTTTCTTCCGCAGTGCTGTCCAATCGTTTGTGCCTCAGGGAACACCGGTAGGAAGAAGGTGGGAGTGGCCAAACTCACTACAAGGATCATAAATTGTAAGGCAACAGTAGTAATAAACAAGGGCTAGGCCGTGAACCTTGCCAATGAGTAGTCGGTTCTGATAGGCAATTAGGCCTATTGATTATTATTTTTTTAAAAAAGCCCTTCGACATTACGAGTACAGATATCGGTATTTCTATAGCGCTAAGGATGGTCTACCGGCCAGCCTGACCCCTACTCGAGTTCCTATACGGTACAAGACAGAGGTAGCCGTTAGCATCAAACAACGATAGCATTTGCATGTGTGTTTTCCAGGCTGAGGCATATCGCCTTCGGATAGATTGTGAGTCAAAGCTTCTGAGACGATAAGATCGGCCAGCCGGAGAGAGTTCCAATTAGGCCACCGGGAAGGGTGCGTGGAATCCTATCATATCATTCTCGCGGCGATTCTGTCGTTACCCCTACTCAAGGATGGGGCGTGCTCGCACACCGCTGGTGTGCCAGAGCCTCCCAACACCAGCTTTGTGGCCTCAGCAGCCAACACTGCAAAATCTTTTTTTTTGTTGAAACCACGAACACCATCGCCAGCGATAATATCATAAATTTCAAGTCAAGGTATACCAAGCTTTCCTACTCAATATGACAAGGGCTCTCCCGCTACATACATAGCTACTGCGCTGCGAGTGAGAGTCACAACCTCTCTCATCAAACGCCAAGTTTCCCAGGCGAACCACGAATACCGGTACTCCTCGCAAGTGGCCATAAGAAATTTCCCAACGATACCTAAGTTACCTCACATCCCACTTCAAGGCGCTTTGCTCACGCTGGTGCTCTTTTTAGGTTTCATAAGGCCGGTCGGGCTCCACCAAGGTGTTTTTGCGCCCACCGTAATAAACACCACCGGGCATGCGAAAACCAGCAGGACTAACACGACAGCTAACTCAGGGCGCGGCCAAAAAGTTTTACCTAGCATGTCCCGTGATTGGAGAGCTCTTTTCAAACTAATGGAATTTTCTATAGGGGTACCTTGGGGATCCTGCTTTCCGGTTAGTGTCGACATAGCCGAACACTGTGTATAGGATGGGGAGCACCACGGCATGGCAAGTTACTATATCGGCAAGGGAATGCGTTAACACCGAAGCCCCTATCTAAAGTAGTGTTTGCCGATATAACAGAGGAGCCGACCTGGAATCGCTAATCACTCATGGACTAACCCCACCTTAGGTGGCCTGAACCCCCATGTGGTTGCGCTATCCAAGCTAGCTCCCGAAATTCCACCCAGCGCCGAATTCGCTCTCGCCAGATAGCAGTGCCTTAACCATACCCACTAACCAGAAATCTAACTCAATTCGTATCGCAGTCTACCGTATCACGCCGCACTAACTCCAACTCAGCCGACACACAGCACTACACAAACGAGAAATACCACTTTCCCCCCTCCCTCCGATCCACTAATGGTTTCAGCGGTACGGTGCTATGGGCTCTCCGATTCCTCACTCAAAGTCCAGCTTAGATGGGGGCATCCCCACTAGCACGGGAGACGACGCCAGAAGCCGTTAAATGTCGCTCAGCATGCTCCGGTTACCGTTTCCATCGTTACACAAAGGTTACGGGGGTGCGCTTTTAGATTACTGGCAATGAATTCACTGGAAGCAATGCCGAAGGTCAAAGGGGCTTCACAGGAACTATGGGTGATGGAGGGAATCTTTGTGAAGCATGTCATTTCCCCTGTTGTCGCGCGAGTGTGCGAGGGAAGCGGAACATGGAAGGAGGATGATCGATATGGGAGGCGATCGATGGAGGAACCTGGGAGGATTTTCTTATGTTTTACAGTTGTATACTCCTGTTTTTACCGTTTAGATAGCGGTGAGGCCAAAACGAGCCGACTTCCCCACATATCCTAAAGTCGTGCAATCGGAGTCATATTTTATTACATTATTTTTAAAAGTTAAATGGGCTAGTATTGTGTTTCCTTGACCCGTTCTTATAGTGATTAGGAAAGAGTTCTGTATTGTCAAGTACTGTTTTGGCAGGGGGTCTGGAGACCTTCTTTCTCGCCGATCTCGCGATGTTCGCGTTAGGGTGGTGGGAATTCGACGGCATTACCGCGGCTTCTAGTGGGAGAGAATAGTTGTCTTTGAATACACCCTACCGGTATAGTTCATCTTTCCAAATGTTTCTCTACTAGTATGTTTCATGCTGTCAAGTTGGTCGAGAGACTGGCGGGGTTAGTGGATGACATGAAAATCCTGTCCGCCCCCTCACCCTCCATGCCCGCATTGAAAACGGGGACAGCGAGTAGGTATCCACCAAACGCAATTCTGCACTATTTATTAAGCCATATGGTTTTTGCCAACTGGTCTCTTATGGTAGGCACGGTCTTTATGTCTTTTTTTCACAATCACCTCAAGAATCCTTGTGCTATCGTACATTGCTTTTCCTCTATCTAAAAAAGGACTCTGTAGACGGTTGTTCTGTAACTCGAGGAAGAGGGTAGGGGGAGGCACAAGAGGAATAAAAAAAATAGTACAAGAAAGAAAAGACAAAGTGCAAGCAAGAATTTACGGCTGGGGAAAAATTAAATAAGTAAGACGAAAATTACAAGATATAAACTGAACTTTCTTAGAGTTGTGGAACAATTTCACCCCGCTGGCCGGGCTTAGGGGTACTTATAAACAGAGACTCATATACCTTCGCTCGACTAAGTCAGATGACTAAGATAGCCGGGGAATTACTAGCGGGTATTATACCATAGATATACAGTACGTTCTCATCTGATAAGGTTTCCTCGTATGAGAAGGACGGTGTCCAAGGATGACTCCCGTGAGTGACATATTCCAAAAGAGAAGGAACGGTAGTGATTTCGGCGAGGTGGTGTCTCGTAGGCGTCAAATGGTGCCTGCTGGAAGTCTTTGATGCTGTTCGGCCTATTCTTTTATCTTTCGGACAAAGCCTTCGAATATGCGCTTGAGATCGGTGTAGTGCCGGAAGCAACACAGAATGACAGTCAGATGCGCGGAGGTTATGGAGAGCGGGAGTTCTGACGATATTTGTCTTTCTTTTGTTGACACGGAAGTCTGCGGAAGAGAAAGAGGGACATACGTGGAAAACAAAAGACCTGTGTCGCGATGGATAAAAATATCGGAGAACTTCGCTGATTTATATATGCTCCTATCTTTACCCTTAGTTATTGAGTCGTTGAGCGTGTGCGAGCGCTAGAGCAGTTGAATGAGAGAAGAAGTTCCCCACTCCTAAGTTGCGCGTTGGCGATCGAAGTCTTTCGAGGTCTTAATTCTTGGCATTTCGGTTTAGTTGTCGCCGTTTCGTTTCGACGTTTCGCTGTTCATCCGTCGTCGCCGTTTCGTCGTCCGGTCGTCGCCGTTTAAAAGGGCAGTGGGTTACCGCTTCGCAAGCTTGCAATAGCGCAACCACCCCTCGATGGCCGAGCTTAGTTGCAAACATGAGCGGTGTTTGGTCACAATTGTCTGGCCTGTTGGGGTTGACATCTTCCCGTCTAAGTAGTAATTTGACCACTCCCTCATATCCTCTCCCGGCAGCATGCGAGAGCGGCGTTCGGCCGTCATTATCTTGCTTGTCGGGATCGACCTCCTCCCGCCCGAGCAGCATTTCGACCATTTCGTCGTGTCCATTATGAGCCGCCCATGCAAGTGGTGTATACCCCCTAAAATCTCCTTCGTTGATATCATAGAGTCCCATCTCTATCAAAGCAGCGGCAACCTCAACAATTCCGAAGAACGATGCGCAATGTAGTCCACTGAATGGGAAACTGACGCCAAAATATTCAGGATACAGATGCCGTGCTGGCTCTAAAGTCAATTTGGCGGATATGTGGCCTTCATATTGCTGAAGCAGGTCCAGTGCAAGCGCTCTTGCGCAGTCGGAGAGTTCCTTTTTCGCATGGACTCCCTAGTATACCGAACAATATTGTAGAAAGGGTGTGTCTCGGATGTCGAGAGAGGGATCGGCTGAAATAGCCTTGGCCTGCCCGGAGTTCAGATAGGTTAAGCAGATCTCAGCTATTGCTGAGTGAGACCGACTGAAGATATTCGGACGGGCAGAAAGATACCCTTGTAGGGTAGGGTGGATCGGTCGCATGGTTGATACTTCCTTATCCACAGCAATCAGCCCTAGACAGCAGCTCACTAATGTCTCCATCGAAGGGATGTTGCTGGGGTTGAAATCAGTGGACCCTAGTTCGATTGCTAGGGCATGGGAGAGCTCATCCGGGCTCAACGGCCGTTCCGCATAACTAATCCACATCAAAGCCCCCATCCCTAGTCGACATTTATACCCACCCTGTGCCTTTATCCGTTCTATTGTTGCGCCGTAGACACCCCCCAAGCCCAACCCACCTGTCACCCGGCTGAGCTTTTCTCGCCTGCGATATATTGCCGGCTCTTTCAAGATTGCTTCGATATTGGAAGAAACGAGTATAAACCTGAATATATCTATTAGCGGATAATCTGGGGTGGAATTCTCGGCATCATTACCACTACGTACATTTCAGATATCTGTTCCGGAATCTTCTCCAGAATCTCTGCCTCTAGGTTCTCATCCATAGCTTCAGGCGTTTCGTCCTCGCCTAGTCTAGCACGAAGGTATGTGATGATATCGCCTTTTGCGGGACTTATTGATACACTTATCACCCGTCCAGCAAGGCGTCCTTCGATCTCACCACGAATATGGGGTCTTCCAGTCACGAATATTCGGGTGGCAGGGGACTTCTCAGGGGTTTGGTTCGGCGGGTTGGGGAGCTTGACTCGATGCGCCGCTACGCATTCATCAAGAGCGTCAGTGCGTACAAAAGTGCGGCGTGAGGACGTGACGGTCTGTAGCATCTTCACAATAAATGGTGGTTGGGGTCCTCGCCCACCAATAGCCGTTTTTTGCTCCTGGGGGGCCTGTGATATCTCTCCTGGGATATTTTCTAGTCCGCCAACAATCTGTTCCAGCAAGGAACCCAGCGCGTTAGTCACAGACAGCTCCTTTCGTGCCCTGAAATCGAAGTAAAAACATGTAACGGCAGTTCCTCGTTCTCTGGCCTGATCGCACAGCGTATCCATAACTAGTGAACTGTTATCGTGGCTTGTTAGCACGGGATGGCTTTCTTCCCCTTGAGAAAGTTCCTGTTAGTGCACCCGATAAATGTCTTACCGACCCCCGGGTCTCCATAGCAAAACATAATTCCCTTGTCACCCCCATCTTCCCCGCTCAAGTCGCACCATCTTCTAAATCCCGCAGTCTGCATGAGCCATTCCCCGACATTGCCGACATGGCGCTCGCGAATGTCATGGTGTCGTAAGTGGGGCTCCAGGGGTGACAGCCAGGCGTTGAGTTGAGATCGACTATCGATAACAGTGCAGTTGTTCGATACATTATAATAAAGGTTCGTGGTGTTGGATAAGAAGATGTTGGGGTTGACGGTATATTGGGACACCCCCGACTGCTTATTGCCTGCTGTGTTGAAGGGCTGGAGTTGGTGGGTATCGTTAGTTGATGATATTCCTGGGAGGGGAAGAAAAGCAAGGTTTACTTAAGTACAGTACGGCACGAGCGGGGTTAACTGGTGTTGCACCAAATTCGCAGATGCCTGAACAGCCACTAATGGGGCGCCCGGGAAATCACTAGGGAGGTATGGAACGGGGGTGGTGTTGGTAGGATTCTTGGGGCCACTGTACCCGTATTGGCACTGTAGGGCGACTGGTCTTATGTAATGGTTTCTTCAGTGCTCGCGTGAAGATTAAGTCCTGAGTCAAGGGACCCAACCGCCAGTTCCTACAGCACTCAGCCATCGAGACATAATAGTTGAATTCTGCGGGGGATGGTGGCAGCAACCTCTTGCTCAGGACCTAAATTATCGGTGATCTCGCTATGAGTAAGCCCTAGCGTATCGCGCGAGTCTCCTACGATGTTATCCTACTAGCCACCCATGAAAACTTCTGGCTGCCGACAGCAGAATGAGCATAGTTAGATCTATAAACCACTACTGTACAACCCCGGTGGCCAACACTACAAAACCATGTTTTGGTGGAAACTAGGAACACCATCGGCAGTGATGTTAATAATATCGTGGGGCTTTAACCCTTTTCTACCGTACTCAATAAGACAAAAGCTCTCCCATTGCATACATGACCACTGCGGTTGCGAGTCAAACTCACTGCCTTTCTGACCAAGAGCCAAAGTCTCCCTAGAAAATTACAAGCGCCTATCATACATAAAACGAACAAAAGTGATTAATTTGGCTGAGAAATCCCGATGGCCTTCCCAAGAGTCACACTAGAAATTCTCTGACAATGCGCGCCCAGTACGGTATTCAAATTTGGGGCAGGCACTTATTACCTCCCTCCGACATTCTTCTCAGGTTCCACAGGATGGATTGGCTCTCCCAAAAAGGGTTCGCACTCCCGGTACTCGGTCCATTATAATGAAACCTTTATTCGATTGTGAAAAACTACCAAACTGACATGGGGGGTAGCTTTAGGCACAGCATAAAAGTCTTACCTGACACGTTAAAGATTGGCGAGCTCTTTCCCACAAGGGTGGAATTTTCTATAAAGGCAGCTTGGGATACCAGTACGGGTAGACTACCTTAACTGGAAACCCACGGGAATACCGGTATCCCTACCGATGGTGTTTGTCGTTTCCATCAAACGATAGCTTTGCAGAGTCAGCCACCGAAGATGTAGTAGTTTATACATCTAGGAGAGCTTATCCTGCCAGCGGTATTTAGGGATCTTTGTAGTCGGACCACGAGAGACTTGCGTGACAGGCTAGGACTTACTCACCTAGAGATTAAGCAGAGTCGATGGGCGCCACCACGATAGCCCACAAAATTGAACTATCAGTATCATAATAATCACCACCACACCCAGGGTAACTCTTGCGTAAATCTACTGAAAATACAGGATAGCCATGAGTCAACCCCCTTCTTTTTGCTTATGGACTTCGTGTATTTTTCAATCATAATTCTCCTAGTGGCTGAGTGTTGCAGGGAATGGTGGCTGCTCCCTTGGACTCAAGACTTAATCTCGCCACGAGAACAAGTACCGTAGAATTCCATAAATAAGCCGCGCGGCTTATTCAAAGGCTGTTCTTTTGAGGGCCAACAGATTACCTAAGGAATCATACTCACATGAGCTGGTGTCAGTACTGTAGCAAGAGCCATCAACTCTACACTCTCAGGTAGAGTAACTGAAGCTCTATTGGGCTCTCTCTTAGTGGCTGTGCAAGAACCTGCAAAGTTGGTGTAACGTAATCTAACCCCCGCTTTTGGTTAACATGACCCGCCTTTCTTTCGTTGTCAGGTATATCATCAACAAAGGATACTCAGCAACTCCACATCTTCAACAGAGCAAGCAATATGCAGTCGAATATTTCTCATTATACCACCAATAATACGACCAACTTTTCCAATAATCACGGCTCTTTCAATGTGTCACACAACTATACCGATGGTCGGTCTCAACTCCTAAACTGGCTATCACCCCTGGATCCGGGCTTACGGCATTGGGAAATCCAAGAGCGCCGTGTCAATGATGTCGGGGAATGGCTCATCCAAAGCCAGGAATTCAGAAAGTGGTACGGGTTGGGTGGGGAGGGTGAAAACGATAAGGCCGTTCTGTTTTGCTGCGGAGATCCGGGAGTGGGTAAGACATTTATCAGGTATCAAAGATTATTCCCCGTGGAGACAAGAGAGTGAGCCAGTGCTAAGAAGTCGCAATGATAGTTCTCTAGTAGTGGACAGGTTGTGCAAGCAGACCACAGGACAAAGCACAGCCGTCCCCTCTTTCTACCTCGACTTTGCGGCGCGAAAGGAGCAGTCTGCGGCAAGCATGTTGGGTTCCTTGCTAAAGCAGATTGTCAGCGGGATGGAAACGATTCCAGAGGAAATATCGAGGGCCTTGCGAGAGCAGAAAAAGGCCAGTGGTGGACACAGACCGCAACTCGCGGATGCCGTGAAGCTGCTACAGCTTATCACGTGCTCACAGCACACGTTTATGTGCATTGATGCACTAGACGAGTGTGCGGGAGTGCAACGAGTCAAGCTCCTCGATTCGTTGAACCAAATCCTCGTGAAGTCCCCAAGGACTCGAATATTCATGACCGGGAGGCCTCATATTCGGGCTGAGATAGAGAGGCGACTTGTCGGACGAGTGATAAGTGTATCTGTAGTTCCCACTAAAGATGATATCATCACATACCTTCGCGTTCGGCTCAGCGAGGACGAAACACCAGATGCCATGGACGAGGGTCTGGAAGCCGAAATTCTGGACAAAATTCCCGAAAAAATATCAGAACTGTGCGTAGGGGCAATGATACCAGGAATCCTACTCTACATTATCAGCTAATAGATGTCTTTAGGTTTCTACTCGTTTTCTTAAAAATCGAGGCAGTCCTGCAAGAATCGACGATACACAGGAGACGAGAACAGCTTAGCAAAATCACAGACAGGTTAGGGTTGGGAGGCGCCTACAGTACGACGATTGAACGGATCGAAGCGCAGGGTGGGGACAAATCGCGGCTCGGAATGGAAGCTTTGATGTGGATTAGTCATGTGGAACGACCGCTGAGTGCAGATGAGCTCTGCCACGCTCTCGCACTTGAGCGAGACTCCCGGGATTTCAATGTTCCCAATGTCCCTACGATATCAACAGTGCTGGGCTCTTGTCAAGGCCTTATTACTGTAGATAAGGAGGAATCAATTGTACGGCTGATCCACTCTACTCTCAAAGAATATCTCTCCACGCATCATGCTATTTTTAATAAGCCTCACTCGACAATGGCAGAGATCTGCCTCACCTATCTGAATTCTAAACAAGTCAAGCGCCTTTCACCCGATCCCTCTTCCGACGTCATAGACACGACCTTTCTAGAATATTGCTCTCTATATTGGGGAGGCCATGCGAAAAAGGAACTGTCGGACTGTGCCAGGTCACTTGCATTGGAGCTCTTTGGGGGGAATAATGGCCCGGGCCACGCATCGACCAAATTGCTTTTAGGTAGAGTAGATACTCTGGAGCGTTGGCATTTTGATACATATTTTCCGTTCAGTAGACTACACTGCGCATCGTTTTTTTGGAATCGCTGAGGTTGTGGCCGCTTTAATACAGATAGAAGATTGTGATCTCAACGAAGGAGATTTTGGAGGGTATACTCCGCTATCATGGGCTGCTTGTAATGGACATGAGGAAGTGGTGAAAATACTGCTTAGGCGGAAAGAGGCCAACCCCGACAAGCCAAATAATCACGGCGAAACACCGCTCTCACGTGCTGCTCAGAATGGACATGTGGAAGCAGTGAAAATATTACTCGGGCGTCGAGAGGTCAACCCCGACATGCCAGACGATCACGGAAATACACCGCTCTGGCAGGCGGCTGCGGAAGGACATGAGGAGGTAGTAAAAATACTTCTCGGGCGGGATGAGGTCAACCCCGACAAGCCAGGTAATTACGGCGAGACACCGCTTTTACGTGCCGCTGTCCGTGGCCATGAGGAAGCGATAAGAATACTACTCGGGCGACAAGAGGTCAACCCTGACAAGCCAAATAATCAGGGCGAAACGCCGCTCTTGTGTGCTGCTCAGAATGGAGATGAGGGAGTAGTAAAAATGCTACTCAGGCGGGAAGAAGTCCATCCTGACAAGGCTAATAATTACGGCATAACACCGCTCTTATATGCCACTGGGGGTGGACATGCGGGGGTTGTGAAAATACTACTAGCGAGGGAAGACGTCAACCCTAACGGGCTGAGTAACTACGGTGAGACGCCGCTCTTACGTCCTGCCCGCTATGGACATGAGGAAGTGATAAGAATGCTGCTCGAGCAGGAAGAGGTCAACCCCGACAAGCCAGGTAATGATGGAGAAACACCGATCTTGCGTGCTGCCCAGAATGGACATGTGGAAGTGGTGAGAATACTGCTCGGGCGGAAAGAGGTCAACCCCGACATGCCAGACGATCACGGTCATACGCCTCTCTCGTCTGCCGCTGCGGAAGGACATACGGAGGTAGTTAAAATACTACTCGGGCGGGAAGAAGTCAACCCCAATAGGCTACGATAGTTAATTACGGCCGAACACTCCTCTGGTATGCCGCTTGGAGGGGATATACAGAAGTAGTAAAAATACTACTCGGGCGGGAGGAGGTCGATCCCGACAAGACGGATGATCACGGCAATTCACCGCTCTCGATTGCCGCTCAGTGTGGACATGAGGATGTGGTGAAGGTACTACTCGGGAGAGGAGAGGTCAATCCCGAGCGGCCAGATGATGATGGCGACACACCGCTTGCATGTGCTGCCATCGATGGACGTGAGGGAGTGGTAAAAATACTGCTCGAGCAGGAAGGGGTTAAACCCGACAAGCCGGGTTATGTAGGCCGAACGCCGCTCGCCTCTGCCTCTGCCAACGGGCATAAGGGAGTGGTAAAAATACTACTCGAGCGCAAAGAGGTCAACCCCAACAAGGCCGACAATGACGGCCAAACATCACTCATGCTCGCAGCTAAGCATGGTCATCAGCGGGTGATGAAGCTGCTACAGCTTCACCAAGCTGTAACCCAGGGTGCACTCACAGGTCTACGAGATGCCACCCCATAATGTCACCGCTATTCCTTCCCTTTCGGAAAGCGTTTCTCGTAGTGGCTGTCCTCGGGTATTGTTCCTTGTAGAGGAAGGAAATCCTGTGATGAGAACCCATGTATACTAGGTTACGACATCCGTCTGAAACTCTGTTTCTAACTTGGCCGGGTGAGGATACGAGCCTCTATTTACAAAAGTAGAGTAGGGTTTGGTTGGTGAAGTGAAGCGGTTTTATTATTGTGAGAAGGTTTGGTTTATGGTTTGCGGTCTTCATCCTCTCCTATTCAATTTTCCTCTAGCTGTAAATTCTTGCCTACACCTTTTTTTATCTCGTGTGTTTTTCTCTCCTTCCTTTTCTCGGCCCTTCACCCTCTTCCACGACCGATAGATAAACTGTATGTAATATTTCTTTAGATAGAGGACAAGCGGAGTGCGGTGGTCCAAGGATTATTGTGAACAATGTTGTGGCCTTACCTATAATAAGGCACCAGATACCATAAATGATTAGATTTAATTAGTGGTACGGTATTGCCCTTGGTGAATATCGAATAGCTACCCTAGCTATGGGCATCGGGATGGAGGGTGGGGCGAACCTAGCGGCGAGGCTTTTCAAGTTACTCATTAATCTCACCCACGTGAGGATTAGCTAGGGCCATGGAGCGCGTTAGCAGTGTTGTAAGTCTTTAATGCTGCTCGGCATGCTCAGCCTACGGCGTGCACACACAGCTTATCCCTCATCGTTCAGACAAAGACTTTTGGATATGCGCTTGGGATCGATGCAGGGCGGGAAGGAATGCGACTCGGAAAGAACCGGATCCACGAAGAGACAGATGCCGTAGCGGAGGCTATGAACCCTGGGAGTTCTTTGATATGCTTGTCTTTCTTTTGTTAAATTATTCCAGTTCTTACGGTATTGTGAACCGCCTACAAAGTATGGTAGGCCATTTTGAGGTCATGCCAGTCCGTCTAGTTTGGCCATTTCCCTTGACTAGACTACCTAGTTCATAGCCCCACATCTGGACCGTCTGGCCTAGTGTAGACGGCCTCCCCAGTCCTCCCAGTCCGGTCTGTCCGGTTGCGAACATTGCATACCTGTAGAAAATTACATTAATGTGAGGATCGGCCCCTCCACTCTTCGGAGCCGCAAGGCAAGCCTTTCCCGGCATGCTGCAAGTTCGCCGTCATGTCAGTCCTGTTTGTCCCACACTCGGAAGCGTTTATTATAACAGACTAAGTGGTGGTGCGGGAACCATTCGGGGTGGTACAGGTAGTCTACCCAACCTCGAAAGCCTGAGCAGAATACCGGGGTGGCATATGTTCGCTAAGGTGGGATACTGTGTAGGCGTCATTGGGGGGGTCTTTCACACACCTTTTGTGAAGGCTTCAGGATTCCATTTACCGAATGAATCACGGCTATCCGTTTGATGGAAGGCCGTTGCAGTTTGCCTGGGATATCGGGCATTTGGTAGGAGAGGTCATGACTTTCACTTTCGACCGGAGTGGCCAAAGTTCTCGTCGAAAGAGAGGTGCCGTAGAATTCCATAAATAAGCCGCTCAGCTTATTCAAAAGTTGAGCTGAGGATCAACGGATGTAGCTGGGTTTGTTCTACTGTCGGGACTTAGGGGTCTTCGCAAGAAGTTAATAGCAGAGCACAGCACGAGATTTGCGCGATAAGCCTGGACTTCGGAATCCGCACATACAGCGGGGTGTCAAATTAACGCGAACACCCGTACCTCGCAACCAAGTACCACACCTGAAAATCGGTGAGAGTATTCCCCTCGATAGCCACCAGACCCAAATGATATGGCCAATTGCCCATCCTGATGGCAGCACCCTTTCACTCTGGGGGCGGGGCTAGGCCTATTTGATTTTTGCTGTCAAGGGCGCCCGAATTATTGTTGCTGGTATTAAGCTGGAGTACTTGGTTGCGAGGTAGAGGTGTTCGCGTTAGTTTAGCACCCCGCGGTATAACGCCTCATCCTACAGTATTGACATAGTAGCCACTGGAATGATATTGGTTCAACGCCTTTCGGGTGGCTTGGTTAGAATGTTCATTGGCAAAACAAGAGTAGCTAGACCTACAACGCTGCTTTAACGAGAGCACATCGCCGCTTTCCTTTAACCAGACCCCGCTTTTCTTCCACCCCCAAGAATCTTACCAACTACACTCAACAACTCCTCCCCTTCAACAGAGACAGCAGTAAAGAGCCGAACATGTCTCAAAATACCTTCAATAATAGCATGAACTGCTTAAATACTATGAACTCTTATAATACTATTCCTAATGTGTTGAACTGTACCATTGTCGATGATGGGTCAGAACTCCTAACCTGGTTATCACCCCTGGAGCCCGGGTCCCGACATCGCGACGTTCGAGAGCGCCGTGTCGACTACGTTGGGGAATGGCTGATAGAAACCATTAGGTTCAAAAGATGGTGCGGCTTAGAGAGACAAGGTGCAGGTGATAAGGCAGTTCTATTTTGCTATGGTGACCCGGGGGTCGGCAAGATATTTATTAGGTAACCATTATTATCAACCAGGAGCGAACAGGGAAAGCTCGTGCTAACAAACCGCAATGGTAGTTCACTAGTTGTAGACTGGCGGTGCGATTGGGCGAGGGAGCATAACATTACCGTAACGTGCTTTTACTTTGACTTCGCGGCCCGGCACGAGCTGTCGGTGACAAATATATTGGGTTCCTTGCTGAAGCAGATGGTTCACGCAATGGAAAAGGTTCCGGAGGAAATATCCCGAGCCTTTCAGGGACAGGGGAAAACCATTGGCGAACGCAGACCGAAACTTGTTGATATCATAAAAATGCTACAGGCCATCACGTCCTCAAGGCCCACGTTCATATGCATTGACGCCGTGGATGCCTGTGGAGGAGTGGTTCGATTGAGGCTCCTTGATTCACTCAGACAAATCCTTGACAAATCCCCGAGCACTCGAATATTCATGACCGGGAGGCCGCATATCCGAGCTGAGGTCGAAAGCCGTCTTTCTGGACAAGTGACCAGTGTATCAGTAAGCCCTGCCAGAGGGGATATTATCACATACCTTCATGTTCGACTGAGTGAGGACGAGAATCCAGATGCCATGGACGAGAGTCTAGAGGCAGAAATTCTGGAAAGATTTCTCAGGAATATATCAGAAATGTGCGTATGGCAATGGTGCTAAGAATCTCACTTCACATTATGGGCTAACAGAGGCATTTAGGTTTCTACTCGTTTCCATCAATATTGAAGCAATCCTTCAGGAACCGACTATATATGCTAGACGAGCAAGGCTCAGTAGAATGACCGATGGGTCAGGGTTGGGAGATGCTTATGATGCAATGATTGAACGGATAAAGGCGCAGGATGGGGATAAGGCAAGACTCGGGATTGCGGCTTTGATGTGGATCAGTCATGCGGAACGGCCGCTGAAGTCTGATGAGCTCTGCCACGCCCTAGCAGTTGAGCTACAGTCACTCGGCAGAAGTGTTCGTGAAACGTGTTTCAGCTAACTAAGCTACTACCACCGGCCTCGCCAAAATGCGACCTTGCAATGGAGGTGATCGTGACCTTTCACCCAGTGCACCAGTTCACCTATTGCAACCATGACAATCTACCCCCACCAAAGCCTCCTCTACTGAATGTAATTTAATCAATTAATTCCTTCAAGTTGTTTTACCAATAGTTAACCGATCTGGAAAACTCAAGTATGAGGCAAAAGAGAGACCCCCACCTAAAACCATCCGGAGAGAAATGCGCAATGTCCAGAAGGGGATCATACTCGCCTTTTGCCACTGGCTCCGAAATATTGATCTTGTTGCCCAAATAGTGGGACAGCCCTGGGCAACTGTTAAGAGCTTCCGTGTTCGGACCTGTGAACGCCAATCGATTGAAAATCTCCCTCACCCTAGTCGCACACCTATTCTGAGTGGTGTACAGCCTCACACAATCATCCAGGCAGGGAAATCCAACCAGAAAATGACCAGATCCGCATTCGGGGATACATATTGTTACAATCCTCTCTTCGCCAAGTGATACTTGCTGCAGGTAACCCATAGTTCGCTAACAATCACTTCTCTCAGCTCGATAGCTACTGCAATAGCTCAGTCCTGTAACCCCTATCTAGGAGTGTAGATTGCTAGGCTCGTGTAAGACCGCCGTGTCTTCATTCCCGGAAATGGAATATATAAAGATCATTGTATTGAAAGTAAACTATAGGAAAGAACTTAGATGGTTGCGTGAAGAACCCAAATCTCAAGCATTTTTCTTTTTTTTCTCTTTGTTTTTTTCATTAGTGATATTGGTTTTAAGGTACAAAACATGTGTGGAGCATGAGCTATGGTAACAAAGAACCTATAAAGCAAGGCTAAAACCTCCCGGCGGTGGGCGGTAGGGGTTGCTGGTTTGGTTTCGAGTATCGTTTGATACTCACTATGTTTCATCTTTGGTTTCAAGTATTGTTTGATACAGAGTATGTAACCGGTAGAGGTTACTGTTTGGTTTCGAGTATCGTTTGATACTCAGTATGTTTTATGAGTGAGTTTGATACTCCTGATGTTTTATGTTTGGTTTCGAGTATCGTTTGATACTCAGTATGTTTTAGTTATTGTGTCAAGGTATCCTGTGATACTTGATATGTTTTATGTAACGTTTCAAGGCTACCGTTTTGGGAGTCTTTATGGTTATTGTTTACAAGGCTCCGGTAAGCCTGACAAGTGTATTTAAGACCTGCCATTCTCCGGACTTAGAGAGAGCAGACTTCGACAAACAGAGTTTTCAATATACTTGGTTGAACAGTTACTTCTTCAGTTCACTTCGAGAATCCAATAAGACCAAAAATCCTTAGCTATTAGGAACTACTTGGTAGTTGCGATATAGTAAGAAGTTTTGTTACAACAACTTAGTCTAAGCCTCCGGTACTTCGTCTCATTATATACCGCACTTTGGTATAGAGATAGTATCGTTACCCTATCGATTCCCGCCACCACCCTGGAGGCAGTTACTGAGTATGTTTTATGTTTGGTTTCGAGTATCGTTTGATCCTCAGGATATAGTATTTATTGTGTCAAGATATTGTTGTGTAACCTGGCCCTGAGTATCGCGAGATTCTTAGAGGGAGATCCGGCGATACTGAAAGGACAGGGAGGTGAAGCGTCGATGGAAATCTCTACGACAGATATAACAAAGGTTAAGAACTAGTCAAGTGACCGTTCAACTTAGTATATTTAAAGTGAGGGTTCCTGTCAGGCTTGAGAGTCCGATTTCTTAAGGGATCTCGAACTCTTTAAAGACAAATATATCATAACAAATATCCTGTCCAAACGAGAATGCTAAGCTACCCTAAGGTAGAAGCGAAAACTACTAGGTCCTAAAACAAAGGTATAGATGTGACAGGATATAACTAACAAAACAAGTAATGGAATCAAACAAGTAAGGGATCGCTACTAATGTACTAAACTAGTAATACATAGTAGGCAGCAAAGGGTTTCCTAATTGGGTACAAGGAACGAAAGGTACTAATAAGCGAACTAAAGAAAGTACTACCTAATAGCAAACTATAACACCCGAGAAGGTACAAGGTAAGAAATAATTTATTACTGGGAAATCCTAATAGGCAATATCCAATTTCATGTTAAGGAATAATAGAGATAATAGTAGATTCCGTTACATTCCCCCTTAACAGAAAAAAATAACTTACAGGTACTCAATATCTGTTAGGTTTCCAATTTAGACTCATCAAGGGAAGGAAGGGTGTAACAGGTTTCGGTCTCAGAGTAGTCTGAGTCTTCGATAGGTGTCCAGAATCCGTCAGGATCAAGTTCTGGCAATAGAGGGATAAATTCAGGTGTCTGGACTCTCCAAGCTGACCAGGATTCGTTATGAGTCCAGGGGAGGTGGAAATGAATGGTTTCGTTATAGGTGTCAAAGCAGTAAGTTCTAAGGGCAGTACTGGCTCCTTCAAGAACATCGAGAGGTTCCCAAGTGGCGATCAGTTCGTCATAGCCTTTCCAATGGATTACGAACTCGCGTTTCTCTCGGTACATTCGATCTTCGAGAACCTTTTCAACTTCCTATTCTTCTTGTCCTGAGGCGTTGATGGTGACTGCTTCTTTGGAGCTGGGTTCAGGGAGGCCTGGGAAAGTTTTGAGGTCTGGTGTAAGATAGATTCCAAGGTGGCTGCGATGAATCCAAGGGTGGATGCCTTGCATGATGGGAGGGAGGTTGAGTTTGTAGTTAACGTGTCTATCAGGTCCTTCGCAGACTGAAAAGGGTTCTAACCAGGGTCCAAATAGTTTGTGGTTTCGTGCAATCTTGTGTACATAGGGTTCGGACCTGAGGGTAACTTCAGTTTTGCCTGGGGTAATAGGTGGTCCTTCTTTGAGACTTTTCTGGCTAGTAGCTGTCTGGCGAGCTCCTGCTTTCTGGAGGGCGGTTCTGGTGAGCTGCTGGTCTTTCAGGATTTGAGAAGCTATGTCATCAGCAGAGGGGACGGCGGTAGCGAGGACTTTGCCACTAGGGAGGAGTTGATAGTTCGTCCGAAGGGAATTTCAAATGGTGAGAGTTCAGATGAATCGTCAGGAGCAGGATTGATACCTGTTTGAACATGGGGAAGGTGGCGTGTCCACTCGGTGCCTTTGGGATTAACCAAGTTGCGGAGGCATTGGTGTATCGTTCTGATTCTGCGTTCTGTTTGGCCATTGGTCTGGTGATGATAAGTGGTAGCCATGTTGAGATCAATTTCGATATTAGCCATGAATTGCATCCAGAAGTGAGAGATGAACTTGGGGTCTGTATCTGAGACGATAGAAGTAGGGAAACAATAGACAGAGAGGATTCGTTCAATGAGGAGGTTAGCAGTTTCTACTGCAGTGATGTTTTGGGAGACTTGGATGAGGTAAGTGAACCCAGTGAAGCGATCCAACACAACTAGGATGAGTTCCTTCTTGTTGTCGCTATGGAAGGGTCCTGCAAAGTCTATTGCAATGGAAGAGAATGGTTCTCTAGGGACAGGGAGAGGGGTCTCAACTCAGTCAAGGAGGGTAGTAGGTTGCTTGTTCATCTGGCAAAGGTGACATCTGCGAATATAGTCTTTGAAATCACTTCTCATAGACATCCAATAGAAATGTTTGGAGGCATATTTCAAGCATTTGTGTGCTCCCATGTGGGCCATCTGTTCTTGGGTGATTCGAATGATTTCGCTCCTGCTGTTGGTTCCTTCATACGCTGCTTTATAGGGACCATATGGACAGTCTCGACTGTTATCCTCCCCTCTTTTAAGAACAAATCGGTCAATGAGAATCAAACTAAGATGGTGGGGGTTTTTTCTTTCAATGTCATAGAGAGGAACCGAGGTTGTGGCTTTTCGAAGGCTGTTATACCACTTGTGTTTGAGGTGCTGGGAGAGCTGGAAGGCACAAATATCAAGGGCTCTGGAGGGCTGGTCAGGGAAGGGGTCATCGTAATCGACAGGGGCATCAGGGACCGGTAATTCTGCTTCCTGAGCGGTATGGTTTGAGGTTGGTCCACTATCCTTGTTCATTATAGTATGGAAGACTGGATATCCATCATCATCGGTGAAGGCGGGAGGGATAGCCCATCGAACCTCATATCTGCGCTTCGGGTCGTGGGGAGTAAAGACGCGTGAGGTAGAATGGAGGGGGCTAGGGGCAGGGATATGGCAAGGTCCAGAGGGGTAGTAGTAGGGGTCATTTCCTTCCATATGGAATTCACATTTGTCCCATGCACACTGTGCCCAGTGTTTGGCTCTATGTCCTGTAGACATAGGAAATCGTTCTAACTCATCTCTATGAGAATTGGAAGGGGTAACAGATGGGGTAGTTTCGTATCCTGAGCTGGCGAGGGCAATCGATTCCACTTTTGTAATGGAGTCATAAATTCTGCCAAAGCAGGTGGTGATAGCGTTAAGGCGTAAAGACCGTTCCATCTGGTTTGAAGGGCTGTGAATTCTTGACGCAAGTGCAGCAAGCTGTGTCTAAGCTGCTTGAATGAGAATCATACTTTCGGTAGGGTCATGAGGCTGTCCTTGGGTGCTGGCTTTGTTGCTCTGCAAAGTGTCAATACCTTCTTCAAGGGTGGTTGCCCTCTTATGAAGTCCTTGTTCAAAAGGAGCTTGGTGGTGATCGTTTTCCTTCTCCGTGGGCGAGTCTAGGAGGGGGACAACTTCAATGTTCCACATTGATAGATGTTGGGGTATAGAAAAGGGGTCAAGAGGTGTTGAGGAGAAGAAAGAAGGTTCTTCAATTGGATCCAGAGTGTGAGGGAGGTGGAGGTTGTGTTTGACGCTACTTGTCATGGCGGAATAAGGTCCTTTTATGGCTTTCTTCTCCGTTGAGTCAACTAGGATCATGTTAGCGCTCACCTCCTGTTCTTCATATATCCTTCAGAGGGCATCTGTAAGGACATTGTCCTTTCCTGGTCTGTGTATGATGTCGAAATGGTAAGATTGGCGGAACATTCTCCATCTTGTCTGGCGGTAAGGAAAATTTGTCCGTAAGAGGAAGAATGAAAGCCCTTTGTTGTCCGTTACTATAGTGAACCTGGTACCATAAAGCATGGGGTGAAATGACTGGACTGCATCCACTAGAGCGAGAAGTTCGAGTCCCTGTACAGGCTAGGGTAGCTGACTTGTTGCAAATTTTCGGCTATGGAATGCCGCAGGGTGAGCTTTCTCAGGCGAGGGTCCTTGGCCTATCCATGCGCCTGCTCCAACCTTGGAAGCATCGGTGAAAAGGTATATTGAATGGTGGGATTGATAGTCAATTGGTCGGAGTGTGGTAATGTTATTGACTAGGTGTTTGACATGTTAAAACGCTTCCTCATGCTGGGGTCTCCATTCAAATTCGTTCTGGGAAAGCAGATCTGATAGTAGGGCGCTAGCAGTAGCGAGATGTGGTAGGAATTGAGCATGATATATTACAACACCAATAAAAGTTTGTCATTCATGTTTCAATTTGGGGGTGTGCCAGTCCTGGATTCCTCGTATTTTCTCAGGATTTGCATTGATTCCTTGATCCCGCTATGACATGTCACAACAGGGGTAATTTATCAGCGAAGAAATTGCATTTGGATGGGGAGGCTCTAATGTGATGGTCCTGTAATCTCTGACAGACCGGGCGGATATCGCGAACATGGTTTTCAAAAGAGTCTGAGAAGATTGTAATATCGTCTAGGTATGCCCAAATTGTTTTTCCTATGAGTCTACCAAGAACATATTCCATAACTCGCATAGCTGTGGAGTGTGCATTGGTATTGCCTTGTAGCATTATCTTGTATGCAAAGGTTCCGAAGGGTGTTTTAATGGTGTTGAGGGTTTCATCTTCAGGGGCTACTTGAATTTGAAAATACCAGTTTCATAGATCGATAGTGGACTGTTATTTGGCTCTGGCCACAGTTCTGGGAATAATGGACTGGTTGGGAATAGTGCTATCGTTCTTGATTGTGATATCGTTTCTAGGTACTATGTCTGCTAGGAGTCTAATTTCGCCATTGGGTTTGAGCTTAGGGAACATGTTGACAGGGTTATTGGCTTCGCAATGGTAGATGATATTTTTCGCTTTCCAGTCCGCGATAATTTGTCGGTATGCAGGCAAGATTTTGTCAGGAACTGTGAACATTTTCGGACTTGGTACCTTTTCCCCTTTGATGAGATTAAGGTGGTGGTTAATCTGGCGCAAGGGCGGTAGTTCAGTGATTTTCTTGGCAAGAAAAACATCTGGAAACTCGGAGATGAAGTCAGGGGTATCTGAGGTTGTCATAGCGGAGAACCTAGCGTTGTTTCCTTTCCTGCAAGTGAGGCTAATTCCTTTTTTAGTGAATGAAATGATGGAGTTTCCAGAATCGATTATAGCATTATGGGTGGTAAGGTATGGCATACCTAGGAATTTGTCATAGTTGTCTAAGAAACATACTAGAGCCTCGGTAATATTACCGGTTGCATCACCTACTTGGATGACTGGTTGCGATTTGTAGTTTATGGTGGAGCGAGATCCTTTGACAGCCATCTCTAGACTGATAGGGGTATCGAGGTCTGTGGTAGGAATTTGGAAGGTAGATAGAAATTTTCCAGAAATGAGGTTATCTCCCATGGTTCCTGGGTCGAACAGGGCTTTTGCCTTGTGTCCATGGACTGTAATGTAGGCTTTGAGGGCTTTGTTTTTGTTTCCAGATGGTCCTACATGGTTGGATGTGTTGGTAACTTCCGATGGTATGGTTGGTTTCTTCCTGGGTACAGTAGGAACGGCGAGGTTTTCCTCTTCCCTCAGTTCCTCCTCTTCTTCCATTTCCTCGCTGGTTGTACCCTAAATGATGATTTTGGGTTCTTGGCTTTTGGTAACAATCGCTGGAGAAGTGTCCTATCTTTCCACAATACTAACATGAACCTTCTCTTTTGTGTCTTTCATTTTCATGGGGTGGTACTTCATTGTACGGGAAGGTATTGTTGGAGGACCGTTGGTCGTGTCCTTGGGGGTTCTTTCTGGTGTCTTTGGGTCTGGGCTGGGTGACTGCATTTGATACTGCATTGGTGTGTTGATTCCTGGTACCATAGAGTCCTGTGGAATGAGCGATAGCATCTCTTTTCTCAGCAATCTCTACTAACTCATGGAAGGATGTGTCTCAAGTAATATGGGGTTTGACATCTCGCTTGAGTTTGATGTCCATGGCGTCTAGAAGTCTTTGTTTTGCTAAGTAGTGTGAGATCATTCCTAGGGGTAAGCTGTCTCTGAGCGTTTCAAGGGTGATAACTGTATCTGTTATCTGCGCTGTCTTCCCATTGGTAGTTTGTTTTACTGCAAGCCATTGTTCATAGATTGTATCAGTGGATGTAGAAGGTAGAAAATATACTTTGAATTCGCGTTTGAGTCCGTTAACGGTTTTGGCTCCTGGGCTATTGTCATATTGAGTGAATTTTTCGAGGGCCTTTTCTCTGCAGTATGCTCCACAGTACAACAAAGCTTCAGGGTCTGAATCTTGGATTCCAAAGCTGGATATGTACCGATGAACTCTGTTGAACCAGGAGTTGATCTTTAATAGATCTCGGTCTTTTCCTTCCCCAGTATAGAAGAATAGTGCTGGCCATTTGGGGCAGCTAGTGCCTTCTGATAGGAGGGACATAGCGGCTTGCTGTGGGCTTGATGGTGGAGAGCGATGAGAAGGCGGCGGTGTTGTTGCGTCTGGACTAGGGTTTCCTGAATGCGGCGGATTTGGGAATGCTGGTGTGGCAGGTCCTGGTTGATCAGGGCTGTCTGAGTCTGATTCTTGGGCTGGGTCTGGCTTGGGTGCTACTTCCTGGTGCAGTTGTTCTTGGTCAGGTGTTTCTTCGAGGTCTTGGTGTCCTGGGGTTTCGGTTTCTTCTAAGTTTTGGGGATTGTGATGGATTCTGTCCTTGGTCCTCGGCTTCGCTACTTGATTCGTATTCTGAGGAATCTTCGTCTTGGTTTTCGGCTGGAGGTGGCGCTGGTTCTGATGGTGGGGCTGCCTTCTTTGCTGAAGCGACAGGGTTGGGCTTGGATAATGATCAATATGGCGCTGTAGGAGCTTTGGCAAAGCGTACTTGTTTGTCTCTTGGAAGCGAAATGGTTGCAATCTGTGCTGAGCAGGTCTCGCCAAGAGTCCGCTCTAGGCCTTTCAAGGAACAAGGAAGGGTACCGGTACTTGCAGTGTCAAGGAAGGTGCAGGGTGATCACTCATCTGCCGAAGATCAAAGGTTGTACTTAAGTCTTGGTCAAAGAATGTAACCTGTTCCTGAGTATCGCAAGATTCCCAGAGGGAGATCCGGCGATCATACGGAAAGGACAGGGAGGTGAAGCGTCGATGGAAATCTCTACAAGAGATATAACAAAGGTTAAGAACTAGTAAAGTGACCGTTCAACTTAGTATATTTAAAGTGAGGGTTCCTGTCAGGCTTGAGAGTCCGAATCCTGAACGGATCTGGGACTCTTTAAATACAAATAAATCATAACCAATATCCTGTCCAAACGAGAATACTAAGCTACCCTAAGGTAGAAGCGAAAACTACTAAGTCCTAAAACAAAGGTATAGATGTGACAGGATATAACTAACAAAACAAGTAATGGAATCAAACAAGTAAGGGATCGCTACTAATGTACTAAACTAGTAATACATAGTAGGCAGCAAAGGGTTTTCTAAGTGGGTACAAGGAACGAAAGGTAGTAATAAGCGAACTAAAGAAAATACTGCGTAATAGGAAACTATAACACCCGGGAAGATACAAGGTAGGAAATAATTTGTGACTGGGAATTCCTAATAGGCAATATCCAACATCATGTTAAGGAATAATAGCGATAATAGTAGATTCCGTTACACATTGGATACTTGATAGTGTTCATGTAATGTTTCAAGGCTACCGTTTTGGAGGTTATATGGTTAGTGTTTACAAAGGCTGCGGTTAGCATGACAGCTGTATTTAAGCCCTGTTATTCTCCGGAATTTGAGAAAGGCAGACTTCGACAGACAGAGTGTTCAATATAGTTGGTTGAACAGTTACTTCTTCAATGCCCCTCGAGCAGCCAATGAGATCAAACATACTTAGCTATTAGGAACTACTTGGTAGTTGCGATATGGTAAGAAGTTTGCTACAACAACTTAGTCTAGTACTCTTTATTTTCTAGGCAATTGCTTCAATATATCATACATATACAACTTGACGATGTGCAAAACGCCGTCTGGCGAATTGTGGCGAGGAAGTTAGAAAACCCTCACCACAATTCGCCAGACGGCGTTTTTTGTTATGGCAAAGCCGGGCGAGTACTAGGATACGCACGCACAGCCAGCCTCCCCTCCCCCCCCGTATTCCGATTCCTTAATATACTGCGTTGAACGTTCTCAAATCAATTAGGCTATTCACCAGCCAGCGCCGTTCCCCCTCGGGGATCAGGTGCGCCAGGCCGTGAATTGTCCCTACGTCAACTATCGTAAAGTCTCGAGCATCCTCCCTCATCTGCAGTGTAACAAGGCCATGTATGTCCGAGGGGAATCCTGAGTTGACTGCACTCAACATCCGAACAGCCTCGACCCGACGTACAGCATTCTCACAGGTGTAGTCCCTGATTTTGAAGAGCGCCACGAGCTTTGCCGGTAGACGGCCCCTCAGTGCACCATACATCTCTTCAGAACCAGCCTGGACCCAAACCCAATCATGGCGACTCCCCTGGTTCCTGAAGTGTAGGGCGCCCGTGCATCGCGCACGGGGGATGTCGTAAATGTCGCTTTCTTGGAACGCCACAACCGGTATTTCGAGTTGCGTTAGTAGTTCAACCGGGAGTGATTGAAGTATCGCATGATCTTCAGGAAGCTGGTGCTCTGTAGGCAGGTTATGCCGGCTATATCGGATCAATTCGCGACATATACTCTCCAGGGAGACCCCCGACACCTTACTAAAATCCAAGACGTTGGACACGTCGTCCCGACACCCTTTCAGGATCCTCCTACGGACGACCGGGGCGGTTACGGCACTCGTTGTACTCTCTAAATGTTGCAGGACATCCGCCGAGAGATCCCGGCCGCGGCGTCGCAGAGATTCGATGTTCAATAACCTCATTCGGATGGTGTGCTGACGACTGTAGCTGTGCATGATTTGGCGCGCGGCATCATTTTTATTCCATCATCGCCATCCGTCCTTGATTTGTTCCTTGTGCGCGAGCTCTCAAAACTCCATGGAATACATCGGTATATTGCCAAACTGGTGTATATGATCACTAAAATGACTTAGTAGATGTATCTTGATAAAGCTGAAATGCGATTCGCCATGGATCAAGTCCATACTTCGCTCTTGCTCTTCTTCGCGATCGTCGTCACGGATCTGGCGCCGTTTAGAGGGAGCTACGGGCTGGCTCATCTCCGTTTTCTGATGTCGTATCTCCCTCCGTTGCTCGTCAACCTTGGCCAGTGTACGCTTAGTTACTCGAAACTCCAAGAAGATACCTTTCATCCTGTGAAAATGGTCCAGATAATGTTCCATATAAGCTATGGTGTCCGACGTGTGGGTCCGGTATTGTGCCATCATACTGAAGTCGACGAGCGCTCTGACGCATCCGAGAGCATGTTTGAAAGGTATCACTTGTGAACTCTGTGGCTGACGCAGTGCCACCCCGAGCACTGCCAAAATACAGCGCCCCAGATTCCTCATATCTTTCCCTTCCCACTGCGCAACCTCGCGGTAAGCTTTTTTGGGTACCAAAAACCCAGGGTACCGCGGTAATGCCTTCCAAACGTCGTCAAAAGCTTGCAGTCGCCCGTGTTTCTTGAAAAATGCTTGGATCCAGTCCATCATGTACTTAAAGAATCCGAGATAAACCGTATGGAGCATGTCCGGGGTGTGCAAGTCAGGCGCCGAGACCCGGTGAAGTGCATTAAAAACGTTTTGGCCCAAATTGATACCAAGGCCACGGAACTTGACGTGGGTGCCGTCTGACTTCGAGCCTGGGAACCGGTTTTCATATCGATATCGTTCGTATCTTGCGTAATATCTAGCACGATACTTCTTGCTGTTGGTTCCTAATTCCCCGGCAGGCACCTCACATGTAGGACAGACGTTGGATTTTAACCCGTGCAGTGTCACGTTTTCTATATGGTCCGCAACCCATGCAGACAAGATTGGGAAGCACCTCCGAACCTTCCCGTCAGCACAAGCAATTGGGACGCCATCAAGAGCCTCGTGCTGCAGGGGCGCAAAAATGAATTCGAATACGTCTTGCAGTGTGTCGGCGTTCACTTGTCTCTGGTATTGATCTGCTTTGGTGGACTTTGAGAGTTTGGGGGGGACAGGCAATAGTGCGAGAAGCAGAACAGCCCTTGATCCAGGGGTGTTGAGCCGGGCTGACGGAAGATTTCCGAGCGGAATATACACAGGCCACGCTTTGTTGTCACCGGAGAAGTTGCTGAGATGGGTCTGATCGGACGTCCCAATAATTGGAACTACAGTCGCTCCAGGTGGAAGTGTCTTTTATAATTAGTCAGCTAACGTTACCGTAAAGTAGGTTAGGCGCTGTACTTGAACATCCCACCACCAGTCCGCGGTGTGCATTTCCGCATAGATCCTTTCACCATTAGGATCAAATTCACGCCGCGGCGCGTAGACCAAGTCATCCTGGTATGCGATCTGGCGATGGAGATATCTGACACAATCCAGGACGTTACGATAAAAGAATGGCAGAGTTCTCTTGCCATCCTCAACTTGTCCTTCAAACCATTGCACATACGAACTGTGCGGGTCCAACGACCGGAGGTGATTCTCGAACGTATGCATAGAGCTATAGCCGACTAACGCAGAACTACCCAGGCCACTCGAGAAGTATTCATTGATTCGTGATTGAGGTACTTTACTCTGAATGAACCAAGACGCCAGTTTGAAACCCTGCGCACAACTGAACGGTGCGCACGGATCCTCGCAGAGATTGCTGTTATGTTGCTCAAATCCATCGACGTCTCCAATTGCTTCTCCGGCGCGTCGATAATGCTCCTGTCTGCCGGGTAACGAAGAGGTAGAGTCGTCCGGTATCTCAGTATCAGACTCGTGAGCAGTAAATGCGTCGTGCTCGTATCTGGTGGGATCCGGATCGGATTCATAGTCGGAATCCTGGAGCTCGCTCGCCTCTGGGTGGTGCAATATGCTTGTTTCCACGTCGTTGATAATATCTCCAGATGATGGATATCCTAAGGTGGACTCGAGAACAATGTCTAGATTTGCCTGCGCTGTTCGCAGGTGTTTCTCATATGCGCCTGACGGGATGTATTTTCGTCGGCAGAATGCACATTTGCTAGGCATGGTAGGAGTCAGCTCAGTCTATATCGTGAGTTATGTGTAGATTAGAGGGTACTTGTACCGCTATGTTTAGTCTTGAGCCCAACGCGTGTGGTTCGCACACAGGGTCAAGGAGCTCAGACACTCCTGAGAGGAACTAGTCGTCCATGGGGTTTAGGGCAGACGTAATGTGGCGTCAGCTATACTTTCTTTCAAGACCAGAGCCGTTCCTGAGCAAATCCGCGTATCATCCATTATTCAAGTTGAATCGGCTAATGGCAGAGTCCTGTCTTTGAGCGTCAGGTTTTACCTATTTTTAGCCAATCTTGAAACCACAGCCTGATTCTTTCAAACTCCCTAGAACCTCTGCGAGTTGTATATATAAAGTGGATAGAGCGCCATAGAAGGCACTTCATACCAAAAACCATCTCACATGCAGAACGTCCACAAGTGCCACCATATTCAGCCCACTAGTTCCAATACTCTCATCTAGATACACCAAGAATCAACCAATATGGCCCACAATATCATCCACGTATGATACGTCCACATGCATAATCCAGGAGCACAGCAGGCTCCGGCGGGGAAGACGTACCAACTTCCACCTAATTCTCTCCTAGGGGTGATCAGCGCAACACGCCCTAATCCTGGGGGTCAGTCAATTACTCACTATATGGGAGCCATGGGCTTCCCAGCTAATAATGCAGGCGCGGTCGTGTATAAAGAATGGCGGCGACTTGTAAAAGCTCAGCTGATAGCAAAGAACTTTACGCCACTCGCTACTTTTGCTATCGGAGAATTCCAGCCAATCGTCGCAGGAATGAGGAGATTGCGCCCTGCGTGCGATCAGCTCGCCACAGAATCAGCTGCGAATAATGTGGCTCGTATGCGGGAGGCCGATGAGGCAATCGTTCAACTTGTTAAGGACACTAT
>Ga0307507_10003398_pt1 | contig 31028 bp, 27 predicted proteins | sample 7_EM_MG_FD_207223 | JGI IMG/M metagenome (GOLD analysis project Ga0307507, IMG submission 207223) | Populus trichocarpa ectomycorrhiza microbial communities from riparian zone in the Pacific Northwest, United States - 7_EM | ecosystem: Host-associated > Plants > Roots > Unclassified | place... | reverse complement strand
CTACGTAATTTCCACTCCCAAAAAGACAATAGCTCGTCTATCCCGCTGCTACGGATTCCGCAACATCCAAAACCTCGTCCGCCGCCTGAAGCCCGCGAAAACCCGCGCCCTCCCGCGGTTCGGGAAAACCTCCGCCACAGCCTCGCAGCGCAAGCCTCTAGCCGCAAGGCAAGCGGGTGGAAAGTCGGATGCGGAGTACACTTATGTTGAAGTCATGGCCTGTCCGGGAGGTTGTACCAACGGCGGTGGACAAGTTCGGTATGACGACGAGATTGTCGCCTCGGGGCTCGGCGCGGGGACGCAGAAGGAGTGGCTTAGGAAGGTTGATGAGGCCTATTATTCGTCTACTGAAGATGAGGAGAATGGAGAGGAAGGTGGGGCACCCCAGGTGGAATGGGTGGAGAGGTTCGTCGAGGAATGGGAGAACAAGACGGGCATTTCTAAAGATAAGTTACTGTTTACTGGATACCGAAAGGTGGAGAATGATTTAGGGGGCAGGTTGAAGGAAGTTAGTGTTGTGGAGTTGGCTAGTAAGGATGGTGGAGGGTGGTGAATCATCTTTGCTCTACTTTGCTACTCCAGAGCTATCTTGCTGTGATAGAAGGGGACATGATTTACATCGGCGTTGGTTGGTTAGATGTTTTTTGTTTCCAAATTATGAGTTTTTGTTAGTGCGGTATCACAATATCATGGTTTTCACCTGTAATTTGTGACTTACACTGCCATGGTCCAGTTTTCGCCGTCACTTAATGTCACTCGGGTTTGCTTTTAAAACTGCGGGGGGTGATGTCTTTGTTGGAATTTGTCCCCAGCCTATGATACTGCATGCCGGGCTAGGCGGTTTCAACGTGGGCATTCGAGGGTGTTCGTCCATCGCAGCGGAGGATTTGTGCCGCTGCATGATAGCATTGAAGGGGTGTGGCTTCTTTGCTACTGATCCGGTAAACACAGCCAGAATGTTGTTGACAAAACTTGGGAGAGATTGATTGGACGGTCGTGTGGTGAGGTATCCACCAGCTTCCACAAAGCCCCGCTTTCCTTTTCTTCAGCCCCCGAACAATTCCAGGACCGATTGTCGACCTCCTCCTCCATCATCCATCATCTACAATACCCTAAGCAGCAAGGAACGAAAAATGGCTCAATCACTCAGCAATAATATCAACTCTTTGAACACTATTGTTAACCTTACGAGTACCGTTGCCCATGAGCAACCTAATATCCTAGCCTGGTTATCACCACTAGAGCCTAAGCTACGGCACAAGGACATTCAAGACAGGCGGGTAGAAAATATCGGGGAATGGGTCTTAGAGACAGAGGAATTTAAAAGCTGGTACGCTAGTGGTGGGGGAAGTGGATCCGATAACGCGGTTTTGCTTTGCTATGGAGATCCGGGAGTTGGCAAGACTTTTAATAGGTAACAACGACGAATCTCGATGAATGGAAGAGGAAGGGCGAGTGCTAACAAGCTGTGATGCTAGCTCATTAGTGATGGACAAGTTAGGTGATCGGGCCTTCGGCCAGGAGGAAATAGTACGAGCATATAAAGGCCAGAAACAGGTCATTGGTAGACGGGCGCCGCAGCTTGCCGATATTGTGAAAATGCTGCAGAATACGGTTTCCATAAAGCCCACGTTCATATGTATCGATGCACTAGACGAATGTGTGGCGGGATATCGGCCTTACTCATGGCTGCTCGGTTGCCACATGCGCCATTTGCACCTCGAGTACGTTTGACTCGTCGTAGATGATGATAATGTAAACTATAAATTTGAATCCGAAACCGTCATGGCAAAAATCCCTAGACATCACGTACGACACTCCCCCCCAACGATAAAACCTACTATTCACAACGAATTATGAGCGCCGCAAAAAATGGAAATGAAGAATGAAGTATGATAATAAATAAGTAGAGTAAAATAGAATAGTAAAAAAAGGTATTATGAACAGAAAAGGGGTAGTTTGAAGAAATCAAAAACGCTAATCAGGAGGAAGGATTAAAGAAAATATTTTAATCGAAAAAAGGGTGATATGGCGGGAAGGAAATGAAATAAAATAAATCACAAACGCTAAACTAAAGTAAAGAAAAAACAAGACTCCCTTTTTTGAGGCCTCCAGACTAGCCAATCTCTCCTTTCATCTCCACTCGTGCTATCGTTCATCCGCCGACCCAATCATGATAAATAGACAAAAGAAATAAACAAAATTAATGAAGAAAGTACAAATGAAATAAACGAGGGTAAATATCTAAACTCTGAGATCCCCCACCGCCGTCAATCTGCAATCTCAAAATATCACCCGCAAGAATAGGTATACGCCAAGCAAAAGAGAAGGGATTTGGGGGACAGAAGGAAAAAACAGAAAAAGAAAAGAAAAAAGACAGCGCTGTATAAATCAATTGACCTCCCAGACCAAAGAAATAGGGAAAAGGAAATTTTGAACTTTGCAAACTTATGGCAACTCATTGCCTATTATAATACCCTCCCACCTCCGAGCCTTTATCATCATCTCCACGCTCCGTGGCATCGTCATCGTCTGTTTCTTCCATTGGTGGAGTTCTACCAGGACTCAGGATAGTGCTACTCTCTGCGTCGTCATCGTAGGAGGCCTTGCGGAATAACTGCGGGGGGAGACGTCGACCGGCAGGTTGTTTCTCGCGCTGGCGGAGGGAGTGAGCGGGTAGCGACTGGTGGGAAGTATCTGAAGTGTAAGGACTTCTCGAAAACCTCGAACCGAGTCCCCGGGCATTACCGAGTGCCGCGGAGGCGCTGGGGGGGGTAAGAATGCCGAGGAAGCCAGCGGCAGACGTCGGGCGGGAAGGTGTGGAACTAGCTTGCGAGGGTGTCTGCGAGGGTGTTCCGGTCCCTTTGCCCCTCCAGCTAGCCCACGCATTTGTAGCGACAGAAGGGAGTCTTGCGGCGAGGGCGCTGGGGGCAGGACTTGTCTCCTTGCGTTCGGCACGTTCCTTCTCTTGGCGTTCCATCTGTAGATTGGTCTTCAGGCGGAGGGCAGTATCGCGGATGCTATCGCGCTCGCGTTCAAAGTTTGGAAGGCTAAGCGCGTGGACGATTTCCTCTAGCTCGTCGATGCGTACTTCGAGCAGTTCTCGCAACCAGGTAATTTGCTCATCCTTTCGCTTGATGTCAACTTTATCAAACTTCGAAAGCTCTTGTTCCAATGCCTCGATCCGGGCCTCGCGTTGCTGAAGCTGGCTCTGAAGGACTTCGACTGACTCTCGAAGTGCCCTCTCCTCGGAGGCGTTGTGAGTGGCTGGCATGGCGAGTAGTTTGGCAGATGTAGCAGCCTGGGCAGCGGCTTGAGCGGCCGATGTAGCAACCTTGACTTGTTCTTTAAGATGGGAAATATGTTCACGGAGGATCTCGGATTCAGAAGAAGCAATGCTAAGGCGCTCTTTCATAAAATCCTTGGTACGTTGGATATCCTCGTTGGCGTTACCCAATGCCCTCTTGATCTGATGGCTCTCATCCTCATATTTTGACTTGATGATGTCCAGCTGTCGTTCATACTCGCGTTGCTGCACTAGGAGGGCGGCTGACTTAGCTTTCTCGGCTTCTTGTAGAGCGATGCTGGACATGTCTTCCTGAATAATGTTTTCCATCTCTCCGATCTGCTGCTCCCGTTCGCTTGCCTCCTTCTTCAAAGTCTCCACCATCTCCTCCATCTTCTCACTAGCCCTCTTCACCTGTTCTAACTCAACCTTGATCTTGATCGCCTCCTTTTGCTCAAGTTCCAACCTCCTAACCTCACTCTCCAAGCTCCCCTTTGCCGCGAGTTCCGATTCCAACCGAGCTTCGAGAACTTCGATCCTGGCCTTCTGTTCCTCGGTGGTCTTTTGCCATTTGCCTTGCTCCTTTCCGATTTCTTCTGCCGCGGTGGTCATGTCCTCCTGCAATTTGTCAAATTTCCCGCGGTTTTTCTCTCGGACTCGGATACTTTCCTCCATTTCAGTTCGCATAGTGTCGATAACCCTCCTTAACTCCCTATTCTCCTCCTCATACCTGTTGTTGTCCTCCCGGAGGCGCTCGCTAGTCTGCTGTGCTTCTTTTAGACCGACTTCAAGGCTGGTGTTCTTGGCTGAGAGGTCAGTGACTGATTTCTGGAGCGAGGAGTGAGCGCCCTCCAAGAGTGCGCTTCGCATTTGAGTTTGGGTCAGAGCCTGGTGGCGCTTTTCGTCGATTGCCTTTAACCGGCGATCCCTCTCCTCCACCAACTCTCTCTGCTTGATGCACTCCTCCTCCGCGATCCTGAGTCTAGCCTCCAGCTCAACGGCCTTTTCTCGGGAGTCTCTTCTAAGCTGAGCTTCCTCGTCCGCTCGCTTTTGTGTTTCAGCAAGCATCCTCTCCAACCTAGTCATATTCCACTGCATCTCTTCCACATTGACATCCGAAACCTTCTTCGCGACTTCTTCTGTCTTATGTTTCATGAACAGTTCCTCCATCATTTGCCTGAGCTCCTCTATCTTAGGTTGAGTTTCAAAGACTTCTTCTACCATAGACCTAATGTCGCCCAATTCTGAAACATCGGCGACAGCATCGGAAACCGCTTCTTTGATTTGTTCAAGCCTTGGTTGCGAAACAGATAACTTCTCAATAACCTGCCGGAAGTCATCCAATCCAAGCTGCCTCTCCGAACTAAGCTGAACACCCCTATCGATCTTCTCAACAATCGATTTGAGGTACGCGAGATCAATGTCCGGTGGAGGTACAGGCTGCTGTGTTCCGCTTGTCAGAGAGCGTTCTTCGATCAGTTTAGCGATGCCAGAGATGGACTCGTGGATGGTATCAAACTTCTCCCGTAAAGCTTCGTAGTTGTCCTTGATAACGGACTCTTGTGACTCTTGGTGGAAATCGATGTTCTCCGCACTATCCCGGGTCACCTTCACCACATCTTCGAGCATTGATCTCAGGGCGGTATTATCGAGACAAAGTTTCTGAACCTCGGAAGTAAAGTTCATGCCAGCGACCGCCTTCTGGACATCGCTCAAAAGAGCCTTCACTTCTAGTAGGTCGTTGCTCTTAACAACCTTTGAGAAGACATCGATAGCAATGTTCTGGAAATGCTCTAAATCCTCTCTTCGCGCAACCTCCTGTCCCATTCTCGCAACGGTACCGTTTAGTTCATTAACATCACCTCTCTGTGCTGTTTTAACAAGAATATCCTGCAATTCCAATTTGATATCGACAAGATCACCTGGTGAGGGGACATTTGCCATCATCTCCTCGAGAGAATCTCGCGCCGCATTGACATCGCCCACTTGAGCAAGTTGGTTAAAGGAGTTGATAAATGTCGCTTTGAGCTCTGCCAGCTCGACAGCAGTCTTCGCCGCAGCCTTTGTCGACGCGGTGATAGTATCCTTCACCGTCGCAACTTCCTCAGATTGAGCCGTCTTTAAAAGAGCTTCCAAGATACTCGCTCGAGTCTCCGCCAAGTCATCGTTCAGGTTGCTATCTTGGAAAGCACGGCTAATCTTCGCAATCGCTCCGTAGATCTCGGAAAGTTTGTCTTCCGTAGAAGCACTCCAGTTATGCATCGTAAGAGCCTCAACAACCGCAGTCCGAATCTCGCCCTTTCGATCCTTCCTGGGAGATCTCGGTGGCTGAAATCCGTCGTTATCATCCTCGTCATCAGCATCGCTGTGGGCTGCTGTAGATATAGCACTTCCCCTCCTGCCGGGATACAAAGCAGAATAGGTCCTTAGGAGGTCGTGAATCGATGAGATACTCTTGTTCATAGGTTCAAGGCTAGCACGCAAAAGTCCCCCAACGAGTTCCTCAACGTGTGCATCGAAGAAAAGTCGGCTTTGGGGACGTAGCTTAGCGTCCTCGCTACCAGATATCATATCGTCCCAATCACTATCAGCTTCCTTAGCAATGCCAATTTCTTGTGAAGGAGGTTGGTAGCTAGGCCCGCCAGCGGCGTGAGCACGTCCATAAGTTTCTTCATCAGGAGAGAAAGATGAAGCGCGATGGGGAGTGTAAGGTGGCACCGCAGCAGCACGTCTTGGACTGGGGCTTGGACCGGCGCTGCGGTCCAGATGGCTAAGTACATGTTGAGGCGTCTTTTCGTCAAAAGTGGGAATACCCATCCTCTTCGGGCTGCCACGCTTCCATGAAGACAGAGTCCTATGTTCTGATTCCTCTGGAGTAGCATCACCGTCACTGGTACCTGGTTCCCGAACCTCTTGATCGGCAAATATAGGATCAGACACGGTTAGATGCTGGATAACTTCGTCCAGCTCAGCATCTGTAGGCATTGGCCGGGTAATTGGTTCACCAAAGGCATTGGTCTTGTAGGGATCCGAGCTTGGATGATAAGATGAATCGTCAATCGGAGGAGTAAATGCGGGCATGTTGTGGGCGACAGGTGGAGGCGGAGGTGGATCAGATGGAGGTGGCGATGGGGTGTGAGCATAACGCGATTCGCCCATCCCGCCAAACTTCTTGGACAAGGGTGATGGCGGCTTCGGGCCTGGTGTAAATTCGAAATTAAATTCCTGAGCTGCAGGCTTGTGCCCAAAAGGCGGTGCATTCGGGTTGAACCCCTTTATAGGAGGAGTGGCAACTTGCAGGATCGGGGGTGTGGGGTTGCGCTCTGATAGGGTATCTTGCGGTGTGTCTGCAGCAATAAACTGAGCCTCTTCAATTGACAACTGGTCTCCCGCTGTGAGTATATCAAGACGTGATTCGCGTCTGGAAGGCCCATCCCATCTAGAATGTGCGATCGCAAATTCTGTTGCATCCTCGCTGTTCTTGAATTCAAAGGGTTGGAAGCTAGAATTCTCTAAACCTGCTCCACCGCCAACGGGGGCAGTAGGAACCTCCTCAATCAATTTCTCTCCTTCGGTTTCACTTCCACTCTCAACTATAGCAGCAGCGTCCGGGGCATCACCAAGTTCAGCAACAGTATCCCTTGTGGGTGTCGGGCTCTCCAAAGATGGTACTTCAGTATCCTTCGTAACACTCGATGCCGGGCCATGCTTAGCTCTTTTTCGCCCACCTTCATTAGCCGAGGGTACATCTCTCCTGTCACCATTTGCGTCTTCCACTACTGCCTCAGCCACTTGGTGCACATTCAGCCTACTAGGCGGTCGGACGACCGAAGCTCTCTTCTTAACCGTTGTGGCATGCTCTGTGACGGGGGAAAATATCGGCGACAGAGCAGAAGAGGCGTCTAAAGGTTGAGAAGCGGGTACCGACTTAGCAAGAGAGCTCGGTGTAAATGCTGGAGCGTTGGGACTAAAAGCAGCCGCCCCTTTCTCAATCAGACTGGCATGAGAGCCAGTCAAGAAGCTAGGGCGGAAGGTAGCGGCAGCAGCATTGAAGTTACTTGCCCCAAAACTAGCGAACCCGCTAAAAGCACTGGCGCTCTGGTTTCTTGAATGATCCCGAGAGTGGGTGCTGATAGGTGAGGAAGCAATAGAGCCCGGTACAAAAGGCTGAGTCTTAGGAGAAAAGCTGAAGGTGGAGGTTCCTGGCTCGAATTTAAATTCTTTAGCTTCAGCATTGAATTTTGTGGTTGACGAGGTAACAGATCCCGTGGGCCTCGCGTTATCAGACATCCATGCGTTGCTATTGCTAGACATTTGATGTGTATGCGTATTGGTAGTCGCAGGCTTGGAAAACTTTTTGATAGGGCTCGTAGGTACGCTCGGATTTGTGGGCGCATCAGAAAGGTTTGTCCGTTCATCCTCGCTCAATACATGGTCACCAGGGTATGACGGGCGGAACATGTCGGATCCGCTTCGACGGGGCCCAGAGCCTATTCCGACCCCAGACATTATCATCGCCAAGGCAGAATTCTGTCGAGGATCAGTGATATCGTAGTCGTGCTGCATTTGGTTCAACGAATTACCCCTACTATGTGGCAGAGGGTATTCCTGGGGACTAAAATTCTGGGAACCAGGAACTTGAGCTTCTGGCATTGGCAACGATCCAGTATTGTCCTCATAGGTGTGCCGCTTAATGCCCGTCTGAAGCTCCCTATCCCGTGCCAACGCAGCCTTCTTATTCTGCACCTTTTCAGTCTCCTCGTCTGAAACGTCATCGTCGGGATTCGACCGTAACTCTGGTCCATTATGCACATCATGCTCCACATGTGGAATTTCCGGCTGCTCAGGGTATGCCATAGTTGGAGCCGGAGATACAGGGTTTGTGTTGAACCCTTCTGGGTTCGGTTCAGCTTCGCCTTGATGACGATGGCGATGCTGGTGTCCATTTTGTCGCTGGTAATTCTCGACTCCCTCGAGTTCTTTCTGGAGACTAATGCTGAGCTGATGTCGGTGTTTCGGTACAGGCGCATCAATCATAGGGCCGTCAAGAATGGCAGCCTCGTTGTCCTCTTCCTCCGGTACCGGATGTCCGACTTGCGCTAGAGGGGACCCACGGCGTATCTGTTGTTGGTGATATCTCTCCATGCCGACAACTGAGTGATGGTGGTTGTGATGATGCATCCGTTGGTTTGCTTCTGCTTCAGGACCGTACATATAGTCGTTGTTTGCCTCCATAGGGTATCCAGGTCCATATATACCCATACTAGGCGATTGACTATAGCCCGGTGAATGGCTATATAATCCTTGTACTATAGGGGAACCGCCTCTCATAGGGCTCCAAACACTGGAACCGCTTAATACAGGCGGAGTAGGCTGTGATTGTGGCGGGGGTGGGGTAAACATAGGGTAAGACCCCCACTCGCTGTGTTCCATTGGAGAATTGGACATGGACTGTCTTGGCATGTGGAAGGGTAGGTGGGGGTTATGCATAGCAGCCGCAGCACTCATGGGGGAAGGCATATGCGCGGGAGAGTATCTCGGTGTGACAGAGGCCGCCATCATCGAGGGCGAAAAGTGACTAACATTCCCATTGGCACCACTCATGGCAGATGCAGTGGGAGCTGGCGGAGGGAAGGGATTCATGTTATATTGGGCGGGACTCTGGTGAGACTGTGTTTGCAGATAGAGATAGGGTTAGAAGTCGGTAAGAATGACAAGATACAAGAATTCACATACCAATGGTGTTTGACCTCTACCTCCCGAGACAGCACTCGTGAGTTCATCATCAAGCAATACACCCAAGGCCCTGAGCTTCTCTTCCCGCAAAGCCTCTACATATGCTTGCCAATCTGTAATTGAATAAGTGAGCAAACGGATATAATCATTCGATAAGCTCGAAAAGGTAGAAAACAGTAATCGGTAATCTAATTTCCAAGCTTATACTTGAGCAGAAGGGTAGAATCGAGGCCAACAATACCTCTTCGGTCGGGAATGCTAACTATGACGTCACTTCCCTCAAACTTGCACTGGGGTTCCGGTGGAAAAACAACCCTGCTCTGGCCACCGACTGGTTGTAAATCATACCCTTTCGATTTCCACTCCCTCATCCTATTCTCTACTTCCTCCCTCGTTAAAGGCAGCGGTCGTCCGCCTTCTACACCCCAAGGTGTGTCCAATGGTATCTGTATTACTACTGTTTTTCCATTCCATCTTTTTGTTAATCTCGGGTTTGGTGATTGTGTTCGGCTTATGGGGAGTGATTTATCATAAGTGGCAGTTGCAATGCCGCTTGTGGCGGTAGTTGATGATGAAGGTGTTCGTAGCATACTATTATCTTCCGCTCCTGGCGTTAAGGGGGAATCCAAGCCTGATTTATCAATCTCACTGTTCCTCACAGTCTCCTCCTCGACCTCTGTGGCCCACTTGCTCGGTAGTGTAGGCATTGGAGGCGGCGGTGTATTGATCCTAAAATCCACTAATGACTGCGGAGCTGTCCTGTAAGCTCTGCCGCCAGCCGTGCCAATATCGTTATCTGAAGACTCAGTATCACCTTCGGGAACTCTTAAATTCCTCTCCACCTGAAAGTCGGCCGGGGTGATTGTCTTTGCGTTCGAAGGATTCCGACGATGTGCCCCGAAATCGTTGGAATCGTCGTTGGAACCGGCCTCCGAGTCCACGTAAAAGCTACTGCTATCACCTCGCCGGTGTTGCTGATACCCTAGATGGTGGACCCAGTCCTCGGTATACCTGCTTTGGACCGAATAGTGTGCCTGAGCCAACACAGCTCTTCGTTGTGTTGGTGAGGGACCAGAGTGAATTCCGCTGCTAACGCTGGCTGAATCGGCACCCCTCCTACCCAAAGGAACCCGAGGCCTCAGGACAGGACTTTCGCCAGAGTTGTAAATAGGCGGGGGTTGCTGGCTACTCGAGCTCCTGTGGCTCCCAGCAGGAGTGTAATAAAGAGAGCTCCCTCGTCTCTGCTGTCGGGTGGGCCCTTGGGGCGACGACGCAGTGAGGTTAGACGATGAACGGGACCAAGATCGCGAATGCGCGTCCTGGCTCGGAGGGGAAAGTTCCGGGTGGGGGGAGGGGGAACGAAAGGAAAAAATTTCTTCGTGCTCTCTGGGTTGAAGAGGCGGCGAAGACGGAGGTAGAGACTGAGAGAAGGATAAGGAGGAGTCTAGTCGTGAAGAGGAGATGGATGAGGGAGACAATGCGATTCTGCTGAGGAGAGAGGGCGAAGATTCGCGTGATGAAATATTAATACTGTTTGGTGGGAGACGGGTGAGAAGTGGGCTGCAAGTTAGCTCTAGCTCCGTTGAATGGGTAGACTGGCAAGGGGCCAATAAACGAATTCCTGCGTGTTTCGTACCTGGAGGTAGAAGGTTGACAGTTCTGTCTTCTGTGTGCGCAGTTGTCCCTCCTAGGATCCGACCCTCACAATAAACCGAGAGACTGGGGGAGAGAGATGACAGCTACTGGTCAGCTAAAAACGGGTGGAGGGGTGGGGAGTATAGGTGTACAAAACGCATCGAGAAGCAGGAGCAGCAGCAAGGTGCAAAGAAAAGGGAACAAGTGCAAAGGGATTGGGTGGAATGGCGAAAGCCAAAGCATTCTAATGTAGCACTCACCTAGTTCGGTAGGTTGCCGGAGGACATGGAACAAAAAGGTACACGGGACGAAATTTTTTTCTCTTCTGATTACTCAAAGAAAGGAAACGTGAACCTCAAAGGAAAAATTAGTAGTAAATAATAATAAAAAAGTATGTACTGTAGTATCACGGCAAAGAGAGAGAAAAGGACAATAGCAGAACAGACTGGAGAAAGGGAGGTGGAGGCGGAGGAGGAGGAGGAGGAAGAGCGGGACGAGGGAGCGAGTTGGAGTGAGTGTGAGTGAGATGTGCTGGTTCGACGACGACAACGACGAGAAGGACGATAGCCAGCGGGCCAGGGTGTGGATGGGTGAATGAGAGCGCACCAAGTCTCGGGTGAACAAATCCACACAATACTGGTACTCTGTCGTGCCCCAGAGCAGAGTTCGTAACAATGTGCATAGCAGCAGTTAAATTTATCCTAGCGTTCATTTTTATTACATCAAATTTTTATTTCATTTTTATTTATTACGCCCACTCATATTGCGTTCACTCTTCAATTAGGTATGATACAGTACAGTACCGTATAGTGCTGCTCACAGCTCTATCTCTTGTCCGCCCGTGCAAATTTACCAGACCACGATAGGACGCTGGGCAATCAAATAATTGGAGTGTCCAATACGCTAAAAACATTCGCCTATGTTGAGGCTATGATATATCTACTAGTAGTTAACCATTGCTTGGGCTTAAAATGTTGTGCATGATACTTGGACTATGATATTGGTAATAGATACCATAGCATAGCATAGGAAGAAGGGGAGATTTCTGGACAGCTCTCTGGAAGGTGCAGCCGGCACGGTGCTAGCTTGCGCCTCATAACTTTCTCATCTGAATGAATAAAATTGCCTTCACTTCTGAGCAACCAAACCACATACCACACAATAGACCTCTCTCTCTCTCTGTCTCTATTGTATGCTTCAAAGATTTTCTTCTAATTGCCCTTGAATTCGGGGAGCCACATCCCTGCCTGAAGACATCCAAAAAAGGAGCTCTCGCGCCCTTGCGTCAATCGCTGCGGGCGTCCAACTACTCGAGTAACCGTTTCCCGTCAGAGTGCGTCCACGAAAGGCTAGGCTCTGCTAGAGTTGCATATCACAGTCCGGGGTGGGGACACCAGGATAGAACCCTTTTTTGGTCAATGTAAACTTTTTTCTTCACCTTCCCCCAGAGCCTTGAGCCGACCGACTGCACACACACACACGCCAAACCTCTTTCTGCTCAGCCAGGTAAAACTGCTGCCCCCCCCTCCTACTCTTCTTGCCTTGGTTGAAGGATAAAAGAATAAATAAATAAAAATGCATAGTAGGCTCAACAGAGCTTTGAGGATGGAACACGTGTTTCTGCAGAGCGGCGTGTCCTGCGTCAAGATGTCTGTCCGGTCTGTCCGTCAGGGTCGACAGAACGAGTTGAAGAAAAAAGAAAAAAAGAAAAAGAGGATCCCTCCAAAAGATTTTAGGGTATGGCACGCCTAGCATCTGATATAAAATGATACGATACGATGAAAAGTCGATAGGTAAAAATGGTGCAAAGGTCCAAACATAGAAACCTTTCGTTTGAGAATGGCAGCGTTGGAGGGAAAAAAAAAGAAGAAAAAAGTCACCCCCGTATCGTTTCTGCGACAAGCGTCCAACGTCTTCTTCTCCGTGTGCTTGTTACGTATGATATGTAGCATGTACGAACAGAGTATCGTATAGTACGCATTGCCAGTAGGACCGCCTCGCTGGCAAATCGGACAGTAATATCCTATCATGTCACACTGCCTATCCGAATGAATGAGCACTTTTCAACGAGGCGATAGTCCACCATACCATACCGGAGATAGCACGGCGGTACCTGAATTGATGCTCATCTCCAACTATCCCTCCCTCCCTCCCTCCCTCCCTCACCAAGGCCGAGGGAAGCAAAAACCGATCAACGAGCTGAGTGTGCACGGGTCGGCAGGCTGGTGAGCGCCCCTTCCAGATATCGTGGAGCTTTTCTCCGCATTTCTCTTTCTTCTCACGAAGTTCCCGGGAAATCAGATGCCCTCGATGTTCACCTCGATCTGCTCGGGGAATAGTTGCCAGATAGATCATCTTAAACTCTTCTCCACTTGCACCCCACTGTGCTCGAGTACTGTATGTTCGATAGTAGCTTGCTCGTACTATACGTGTTCTCACTAGGACAGCCGTGATGGTAGGAGCCCTTGCCTTTCAGTTTGGAGCCACCACAGTGAACCTTGCGAGCAGTCTTAGAGCCCAAGTTGCAAGTTGATTAGGGTTAGGTGGGCCTGTCAGCGGCAACCCAGCCACACCTCCAGGGGGTCCCAGCCAGCGGGAAGCAAGTGGCTCAATTCAGTTCAACACGATAGCAACGCGCTCCTTGCCCGTTGCCATGTTGATTTCGCGATTTAAGGAATTTCCCGTTTGAGGGATGTCTTGGCAAACAAACACGCGCTCTCACTCACCTTTTTTTTATTTCCCTTCTTGAAAGGTGCTGCCCGCCGCGCTTGCTGGAGAATGAATGCCCTCAAACCCACCAACCCCCCGCCCTCCTACGAAAACCACAACCCATAACAACAACATCAATCCTTTCTAAGGGGGAGTATTTATTTGGTTGCTCCCGGCCTTTTCTTCTTTTTTTCCTAAGCTAATTGCTTCCGCTTCTTCACCTGCACCATCCATTCATCCTATCTTGACATAAAAATTCTACCTAACGTATACCAGGACTGCGAAAACAAAATGGTAATTCCATCTCACCTCTAGTCACTACTTCTTCCTTCCCCCCGCCATTGACTATCTATCCTGACTAACCGACACCGCCAGTCCTCCCACCGCCGCCGTCTCGCTCAAGACCATTCCGCCCTCCGCAGTGCGCCGCCAGCAGACTACTTCTTCCCGCCAAACACAGCCTCAGACGATCTGACAAGCGTGCAAATCTGCCTAGCGGGGCCCACGCAAACCCCCTTCGAGGCCGGCCTCTTCCAAATCCACCTCCGCATACCGCCAACGTACCCCGCGGAGCCACCCAAGGCTTCCTTCAAGACCAAGATCTTCCACCCAAACGTGGACGAGCGCACTGGTGACGTATGCGTCGACACTCTCAAGCGTGACTGGAAGCCCGCACTCACATTAAAGGATGTACTCGTTACCATCCGTTGCCTGCTGGTGTACCCGAACCCGACTAGCTCACTGAATGAAGCTGCTGGGAAATTGCTGTTAGAGGACTACGAAGGGTATGCGCGACACGCACGCTTGATGACAGGCGTGCACGCCGGTGTGCCGGAGGAATTGAATGGGCTTGTGGAGGAAGCAAGGAGGCGGGGCGAGGATGAGGATCAAGGTGTGGGGAAGAAGGATCCGAAAGCCCCCGGCGAGCAGAAGAGAAAGATCAAGCAGGCTGTTAAACCATCCACCACCGTCGTTCGCAAGGACAAAGGCAAGGAGAAGGAGAAGGAGAAGGAGGCATGCTCCGACTCCGAAGGTGGTGACTCCGGGAAGGAGAACGCGGAGACTAGGCGCTTCGTCGCGAGACCTGTGTCTCCGCTTGGGAAGCGTTCGATGGACGAGGCGCAGGAAACGCGTGACAGCGTCAGCGGTATTGAAAAGGGGGAAGACGTGGAAGATAGTGGGCGCAAGTCGCCAAAGTTGCGCGAAGGCCAGAGCGCTAATTCCCGCCCACCGCTTACTGCCACCACCACCACTACCACCGCCACTACTACTACTAAGAAGGAGATCGTCATCAAGAAAGACCCGACCAAGAAACCCGCCGCATCCGGAAAGTCAAATAAGACCGGAGCAGCAGCCAGAAAGGTCGGCCTAAAGCGCTTCTAAAAATAAAATAAAAATCACAATCACAATCACAACGGCAAACCGCCACAAATACAAAACCTTTCTTTTGTCAACGATACTAATGATCGGGATTTGGTGGGTCGGGGAATTGGGTTGGAGCTACATTTTTTTTCTTCTTTTTTTTCGGGCGTTTTTTCTTTTCTTTTCTCTCCTTCTTTCTCTCTCTTTTCCTCTTGAATTCGATTCATGTTCATGTTTGCCCGGAATTAAAAGTTTAGTCTACAGTGGTCTTTGTCTAGTCCAGCCCAGTCTTGGTAACTGTAATGCGTGGTTGTTTTATTCCATAGTTCATCAGCGCGCGCAAGAGATCGGTGGATGGGGAAGGTCTCGGTTTGGGGTTCTAGTATTATCCACAGAGGCTCAAATAATTAAACCATGTACAGTTGGTAATTCCCTACTTTGAAAAAGTGCGAAGAGAGAACAGGAATGACCCTACCAGAGGAGGCAACCCAATGAATGACTGTAACTCAGTCCCAGCTGGGGAAGGATACTTTCCAGCATGCTATCATACATCAAGTCAATCACAGCGGTAGCCGTGATGGGATCAAATACAAGGCTAGGTCTAGTTCGATCTGATTGTGTCTGCGTGTGCGCAGATGTTACCGTAGTCATGGTGTATCACTCGGAGGTTGAGTCCCTGTTCGTGAGGGTGCGGTCGGAGTATGGGTGGGGTAACATTATTTAGTGTTTGGTTCGGCTAGTTGCGAAGGCGGGGGAAGGGATTGTGTGCTGGGGACCTGGGGTGCTGTGGAACATGTGGTATCATACCGGAACTTGTATCAGACGGGAAAGTGAGCTTGTTTGCTTGGTGCCCGTGCCCTGGGGTTTTACCCTAACTTCAGGGCCTGTCGGATGGCCTTTACGTAAGCTTGACAGGGGAAGGGGCTCTTGTCAACGAGATTGGACTTTCGACCGGGCTTCCCTGTCCCCTGTGGGTGTGTTGACAGCATACAAAGTACCGGTACGGAGGCACAGCATCTCGGTTTTGTAGGTTCCACGAGCGACGTGTGCTGCCCTTACCTCTCTGCTAGCCGCACCCCCCTGCTCGTGGAACCTACAAAACTTGGGAGCTGTACTTGTACCTCTGTCTGTAGTGTATTATTAAGCCAAATATTTACTGGTACAGTATCATATCTTTTTTTGTTGAACCATCTTTTGTAGGTGTAATATTACCGTAGAAGTATACCACTAAGGGAATTATAGGTATCGAGAAGGCTTCACGTCTTGCTTAGGGTGCGAGTGTGCACATTGCCAGCAAATAGCATTACTGATAGCTAGTCCTCGGTCGTGCGAAATGCGAGCAGGGAAGGGGCCAAATACCCCACTCTCAGAGCAGTACCGTATGATACCCCAAGAAATAACTTGGACTCAATTCTTCAGAATTTTATTGAACGCAGCGAAGCACACCAACTTGAATACCGTACCGTACTAAATTTAATACTCGCACTCATTCAAGCCTTTCCATTTCCGGGCACATTGAGCACAGCGAATCTCATGTCGTACCGTACAGCACAAGCCAAGGCTGAACACCGGCAAAAAAAAAAAAAAGAAAAAAAAAAAGAATCTGCACGACTGGTGCCGGCGCTCGCTATCATACCCTACCGGGTTTTCACTTCTGCCTTGGAGTAATAATACGGTACTTGTGGAACCCAACAATGCACAGCTCGGGTTCTACAACACCGGCACTCGGAGCAGGTAAAAAAAAGTATCCGAGGACGGGGGGTCGTGGGTTTGTGTGGGTGCTTAGATATGTATGGACTTTTTGACATGTGTTTTTGTGAATCCTTGTTATCGGGTGTAGTGCTTGGCTGCTGCGAGTAGTGTCCCAAGACATGAGTGCTTGAAAATGGGGGGGAGGGGGTACATTTTGTATTGGCACTTAGATATCGTACTGATAGATTTTTTACCATATATTTCTTTGATCCGTGTTTTCGGGTATGAACTTTGTGGGCTGGGGCAAGTATCATAATGAATTTAATACGGTACCGTATTATGTCATAATTATATCCTCCATGTGACTCCGTAGTACTGTATTGGTGCATAGCTATTAAGATTCCCATCCAAAGAAGAGAGGGCAAGGGAAAAAAAAAAGGGGAAAAACAAGTATCATAGAAGAAGTTTGCTGGTAAGGGGGAAAGAGAGATGGAAAAGGGATTTATGCTATAACTGAAGAGGAAGTGGAATCCTTGACTGCACTAAAATCTTGGGCACAATTCCCTAGCTACATATCTCTAGTCTCAATCGCTTCCTATTACCAGTGGATGTGAACGTTCGTCAGTTCTCATCGTCGCTCCCATTCCCATGTTCCTGTGGCATCCTGATAGTCCCTTCGTGCCCTGTCTCAGTGGCCCACATGAGTGGTGTTCGACCGTTGTAATCTTGAATATTGGGTTTAATTGTTTTTAGCTTGTGAACTTCGGTCAGGTACAGTACAGTTATATCAGGGTAAATATATGATATTGAATCGGGGGTAACTCCTCCTCGGCAGGTATGTAGCATCCTAACTGTTGGTACTTCCTGACACTCATTTTCGGTGGCCCACAAGAGTGGTGTGTGATCGTCACTCTCTGTTGTTTTCGGATCGATTTCCTTCATCCTGAGTAGAAGCTCTACTGCTCTAATTTTGCTTTTTTTCCAATGGCCTATAAAAGCGGTGTTCGGTTGTCTTGCCTACACAGCTGGGGTCGGCATCTTTCCATTCAAGGAAGATCGCCACTATTTTCTCATGACCTCTCTCAGCAACCCGGGAGAGCAGTTTTTAGGTCCATAGAGTGCCTGAAGCCTCGGGGGTCGACGTTTTCGCAGTTAAGCAGCTTCTTGGCTATTCTTGCGCTACCGGTCCTCGCAGCCCACAGGAGTGGCCTTCAACCTTTATTGTCTACTGCATTAAGATTGAATTCCTCCCTCGAATAGAATCTTTACCACTTCCTCCTGCCTCTTTCTCAGTAGGCAAAGAAAGAGGTACCATTTTTGTTTATAGACTTAGAGCTAGTGTCATTCTTTCTCAGAAGCATCCTGACTATTTCCTCATTCCCATTCTCTACAGCCCGCAAGAGTAGAGTTCGGTCGTTGGCATCCGCTGTATTTGGATTGATGCGGGCCACTTAAAGTAGGATCTCCACCACTCACTCCTGTGCGCTTTTCCTAGCCCGCGAGAGTGGTACCTTGTCCCTTTTGTTTACCAAATTTGATTAGCGTCTTCCTTTTCCCGGAGCATCTTCATTGTTTCCTCATGACCTCTCCCAGCAGCTCCCGAGAGTGGTGTTTCGCCCCAGTTGGTGTCTGTGACTATGGGATCGACCTCTTCGCGGCCCAATAGCATCTTGGGTGTTCCCCCACTCCCTAGCATGGCCCCCATAGGAGCGGTGCTTTGCCGGAGGTATAAACCGTGTCGGGTTCATGCTGAACTTTTGTAGTAGCGTATATACTATTCTTACGTTCAGGCATCTTACAGCCTATACAAATGCTTCTAGTGAAGTCAGCGGCGTTAAAGTCCCAATGTTTCATCTCGATTGAAGCAGCTACGATTTCTGTGGTATGATATCGAGCTATACTATTCCGTGGAGTCCAGTGAATCCCCTAGGTAAAATTAATATAAATACACTTATCATATCTTAAGCACGGATAGTCACTCGGCATCTGGGTACCGCTACCCAATAGAGGCCGTTTGGTAACGAGGCGGGCGGAACGCAGACAAGGAAGCAGGGTCCTTGCAAAGCGTTTACAGGAGTAAACACTAACCTTCGAGACCTGGAGGGAAGGCTTTTCTCGAGTGCTACTGTACTTTTTCTTGATTTATGATGAGGAAACGAATGCAATTTGAATTTAGAGACAAGATAAGAGAGCGGCAATATGAACGAGTAAAACGACTGATGAACATGTAGGACAATAAGGAAAGACAGTGTGCTTTTATCTTATGAAAAACAGTATGTGAAGAAAGCGACTAGAAAAAGTTTTCCTCCACATGATACACGGAACTGGTATGATAGTCGTAACAGGATTTGTCCCAGATGTTGCTGGTGAGACGGGCCAAAACAAGAACTAATGCAGGAAACTTAGAGAAACATTACTTGAATCAACGGCTCTGCTCATAGGTTTCAACACTTTTGTTGTATCCACCCCCAACCTGCTACTACGCCCTGCAGAAGCGGATCCGCCGGGTACAATTTCTAAGGTAGCTAGGGACCTGGGGGACCCGTGGGCTACGGAGCTAGCAGACGCTGTACCAATACACTTTGTTTTTTTTAAAATAGAGAAATTTCATTTTATTTAGGTAAACACTTTGATACGTACTCAGCCCAGTTCCACCTGGTTTTTTTTTCTTCAGGCCAATGCCGTCTTGCCCCTTCTCACTTTGCCGCCTTTACCCTCCCTCTTTGGGACCCCTGCACCCGCCTTGGGCTTCAGAATCGGGGACTTGACATTGATGAGAACCGCTACCGCAATCTGGCGCCTCGACCCGGCCTCGGCAACCTTCCTCCCCTCAACTAGAGTGCCCTCAGCAGATTCCCTTTCCTTCAATGCAGACTTCTGCATCGACTCCATAATGCGTACGCTCCGGCGTTGGGGGCGGAGCACCTTAGGAGGAGCCCTAGTGCGAGGCCTTTCCGTGACTTTATCGGCAGTAGTGGTGGAAATAATACTCTGATCCTCTACTCCCTTCTCCATCTCACCCTTTCCCTTAGCCTTTTCCACACTCCTACCCTTCGAATCCCCCGCAATAGCCTTCTTTTTTGTAACCCCAGCACCAGCCCTGGGCTTCAGGGCCGGGGAATTGGCCTTGATAACAGCATTTACGGGCCCCTCCTTCTCCTTCTCCGTCGCAACTCTAGCCTCAGCCCTCAATGGAATGTGGCCACTCAATTCCTTAATAGTCTTCTTAACCGGGCCGGTCATAGAAGGCCCCTCCTCCCGTGAGGTAGAAGCAACAGTGAGCCTGCCCTGTCCAGACTTCTGTGCCGATTCGGTAATACGCATGCCGCGGTGCTGGGAGGGTTGAAGCATCTTACGAGGAGTCTTGCCGCGAGGGGCTTTCTTGACTTTATCGGTAGTGGTGATTTTTCTATTTATGGTAGGCGTGGGTGGCGAGCTTTTCGCGGTGTCTAGGGGCCCTGGAGATGTTTGATGGGCCACCTGCGGAGCTAGAATCTGAGATGCAGTCGGAGAAACAGTAGTAACGGCGGTAGTAGTAATATTGTCATCTTCATTCTCTTTATCCTTCTGCTTCTTCATCTCCATCACCTTCTTCTTCTCTTTCTTGATCACCTCATTGAGCTTGATGGTGGCGTTCCATCGTCTTTCGGAGCTCTTTGCCAGAATGGCGAAGAAGCAGGTATGGAGGGCATGCAAATGTTCGATGTTGGGTTTGGTGGTCAGGTGCGGAGAGGTGACAATTGCCTCAGAACTTGCCATAGGGGCTTCGGCGTTGTAACTTGGGGTGGAGGTGTTAGGGGTATTAGTATTCATAACGGGTGGTTGGTGTCGAAGAATTGAGATAATGAGTTAAAAGTGTTTGTTTTCCCCACGCTAGGGAGATGAATGCTTGATGGAAGTCGTGGATGTGTGTGTGAGGATTGAAGGAAGGAAGGAAGGGAAAAGGAGGTAGATATATAAGTCTTTTTATGTGGTAGGGGATTTTGTATGAAGGACGAACACAGTGGGGCTCGGGAATGTTGGGATCTTGAATGGCGGATAGAGCGTGTACTTGAGGACTGGGTTTGACCATTGGCCATACGACACCTGGTGGTAAAATGAATGCATTTTCCCATTATGCTTCGATGTATTTTCTAATTAGGCTTGCCATTGATAATGAGCCCCCTGCGCCCCCTGCACTGCCATTGAGGTTGATATTCACGAATAATAATGGAAACATCTGGCTAGACTGGCCCTAAACCCTATTGGGCTCAGTTCTTTCTTAATGGCTATAGGATTGCGTTTTCAGCTATGCAGTTTTCTAGAAGCCTTATAGCAAAAGCACAGATAACCAAAGAGAAAGAAGGCCCATGGCAAATTACCCTGGGGGGTCCCTTTTAACGCCCACTATGTCCTAGATAGGAGCCGATCTCCAACATTTCATGGTATCCACCCCTTGGTGATATTTTCCTTGTCTAATATAGAAGATGAGTTCAAAAGCTCTTGTAAACATGAATTTCTGAGCAAGTTACGTTGTATGGCAGTAGTTTGCCCAGATTTGCGCTTTTTTTCCAAGCCAGTGCTATACAACTTATGTGTGATAGTGTCATGCTATTTGGCTTTTTGTTTGGGGTTGCCCTCGGTACCGCGGGGTGGAATTGGGTTAGTTGACTGGCAATTTGCTCGGAGATATCTAAGGTACCATAAAATTCCGATCTTGAAACGGGGTGAACATGTCTAGCAACAATGAATAGCCATGTCATCCCCCTTGACATGAACCGGTGACCCCAATCACCCCCAACTCTCAAACAGGACGCTCCTACTACAAGATATTCTTTGGCTCAGAGAAAAATATTACCATCGAGACTTCACGGCGGTGTGTCCTGCTACTAGTAGTGTCAACATGCAGTAATATTAGCTCACTATTTTCGACTAACAATCTGTGAGAAATCAACGGAAGCATAAAGCAAACTAAACACAAGTAACAAGGAGGAATTGTTTAATACTTTTACTACAAGTGTTAGAAAGAATTGGGCTCACCTAGTAGGAGTAATTCTCATCCTCTCATGCTCCATGAAAAGCAATAAACTCTGCAATAAGAAGCACACTTCCCAGTGCAAAATGTAAGCAGATAAACACCTAGGTCAAGTTAGTAATAGTAAATTAGCCAGAGAAGGCTGGTCTGTACTCCAAAGTCTAGCTTTAACAGTCCAAAAAAAGAGGGATCTTAGTGGATTAAGTTGGCCACTCTTAGACGATATATAGGTTTTAGGTTGCCTGAGTCTACCATCTCATCCTAATAGAAAGATGCCACCAATCAAACCTGCGAATTCTCTCACATCAACAACCGAGTCCATCTTCCCATACTATCATTACCCTTCCCCCCAAACAGCACCGGGATGCCGAAATATTCCTCCACCCTGCGCTCAAGAGCTTAGCAGATTGAGGGGGATATGGTTTGGTGATGCTAATTTTTAGTTTTATTTCTCTTTCTCATTGACGAAAATCTCACCAGAGCCAAGTTCATAGCACATCACTCGCGCGAGTGAGAACCTATGATTGCCACTCAAAATCCTCTCTCGACCTTTGCCTGCGCCGGGACAACTGCTCTATCGCGGGGTGGGTGCCTCCTCCCATTAGCGAGGGAGTGTAGTGTTGGGTTGTAGGCATAGGGCAACGAACTTTATTAGATGATTTAGATAGATACCGTTTGTTAGAGGCATAATAATATTATCATAATAATATTTTAAAAGAAAAGATTAGGGAAGAAACCTAAGTCCCGATAGGGCTTAGGATCTGCCTGGGAGGATTTTCCATTCTTGTTCGTACATGCCGAGCTCAATGGCTCCCTGCTAGTCAATAGCAAATGGAATGACGCTGGAACTCGTGTTCAATGGCAAGTCTAATTAGAAGATATGTCGAACGAAGCACAATGGGAATATACATTCACTTGACCACCGGGTGTCGTATGGCCAATGACCAAATTAGTCTTCAAGCACACGCTCTATTTACCATTCACAACCAAGCATTCCCAGAGCCCCATTGTGTTCGTCCTCCGTGCCAAATTCCCTGTGTATAAAACAATTATCTTCCTCCTCCTCTTCCTTACCTTCAATCTTCGCGCGCATCCGCAACTTTCAGTAAGCATTCATCTCCCGGCCAAAAGTGGAGAAAACAAACAATACTTTGAATTCATCATCTCAGTTCTCCGGCATCAACCGCCCGCTATGAATACCGATACGCCTAACACTACTATCCTCAGGGAGAGCTCCGGAACCACTACCGCAAGCCCAAAGCCTGACATCGCATTGCCGGACCTGTCCGCTAAAGCCGACACCGAGACCATAGGCATCCTCGAGGCCGGCCTCTACGGCATGCTCTCAGAAAACTTTGAGATGGTGTTCGAAGCCTATATGACGCTCCGTGAGATGATCCGTCAGGAGAAGGAGAAGGAGGAGGAGAAGGAGGAGGAGAAGGAGGAGGAGAAGGAGAAGGAGAAGGAGAAGGAGAAGGAGGACAAGGAGAAGAAGAAGGATAACAATGTCGCTTCTACCACCACTACCACGTCGCCTCCGACTGGGACCCAAATTCTGGCTCCACAAGTAGCCCATCAAGCATCTCCGGAAAATCCGAGAGTTACGAAAAACTCCACATCCTTGGCTATCGTACATGGGGGAATCACTACCAGCGATAAATTTATGAAATCCCCTGGGGGGAGGACTCCGAGCGAGGCACCTCAACGCTCCCAACGCTGGAGCATGCACATTATGGGGTCGGCGCAGAAGCATGCGCAGGATAAGCTCGCTGTTGCTTCTAGCACGCAGGCGGAGGAGGGGCCTGCTGTGGCCGCTCTGGTTGGTCAGGTTGCGCAGAAGATTAAGGCTAAAGCTGAGATGGGGAAGGAGAAGGGGGCTACTATCAAGGTCGAGTGCCCGATTCTGAAGCCCATGGCTGGTACCGGGGTTACGAAGGAAGCAGTTGGGGGGGGTTTGGGGGGTGGGATTGCGCAGAAGGCTAAAGCTAAGGGTGGGGTGGAGAAGGGCAAGAGTATTACTGCCGCTATTGGTGCTGATAGGGGCACAAGACTGCCTCGCTCTAGAGGTCCCTCCCCTGAGGTGCTCTGCGTCCCCCAACGCCGGAGCATGCGCATTATTGGGTTTCAGCAGAGGTCCGCGCAGGAGGAAGGGGTATCTGCTGCGGCGGCTCAAGTTAAGAAGGAGAAAGTTGGTGGGGCCGGGTTGAGGGGCCAGGTTGCGGCAAAGGCTGTCATAGATGGCAAGTCCGCGATCCTGAAGCCTAGGGTCGGTGCGGGGGTGGTAAAGAAGAAGGCTATTGCGGGGGATTCGAGGGGTAGGATTGTGGAAAAGGCTAAGGGAAAGGGTGAGATGGAGAAGGGAGTAGAGGATCAGAGTAGTACTTCCACCACTACTGCTGATAAAGCCAAGGAAAGGCCTCGCACTAGGGCTCCTCCTAAGGTGCTCCGCCCCCAACGCCGGAGCGTACGCATTATGGAGTCGATGCAGAAGTCTGCATTGAAGGAAAGGGAATCTGCTGAGGGCCCTCTGGTTGAGGGGAAGAAGATTGCTGGGCACGGATTGAGTCGCCAGATTGCGGTAGCGGTTCTCATCGATGTCAAGCCCCAGATTCTGAAGCCCAGGGCAGGCGCGGGGGTCTCAAAGAGGGAGGGCGGCGGAAAACCGCGAGGGGGAAAGAAGCCATCTGCCTTAGAAAAAAAGTAGGACGGTAAAACTGGGGCATGTATTTTAAAAGTTTTCTGCTTAAATAAATTCCTTTTTTTCCTTTTATCCTTTTTTCCTCTTCTTTCCCCTCGAAAAAGTGTCGTCGCTCAGTGCCCGCTAGCATCGTGCCCATGGGTCCGTAGGATTCCTGGCTACTTTAGGAATTGCCAATGAATCAGCTATACTAGGTTTTGTAGCAGATTCAAAGGCGAATATAACAAAAGTACGGTAACGAGGCGTGGTTGGTGCGCGATGGGTGTGGGCTCCCACCAAGCAAGGGAAATAACAAGATTCATGTTTGTGGGTTTGGCTCTTCTGAGACGATCTAGACATGCTTTTTGTCTTCAAGGGTGGTGCAAGGCAGCCCATGGGGGCGCGTACAAAGAGTAAAACTGAGAAAAATCCACACTTACCCTTCACACAATATCCTATATTTGTGTTCTATCATACAGAATGGTTTCTAGAGTAATAACCCTTCACTTTCCGGATTAATTCCCTCTACAGGTGCTGTATGGTGGCCCTCACAATGTTCCACCATCTCGACACTTCAACTGTTGTAGGCCATGCCAAGCGTATAGAAAGGAGAACCTTGATTATGGGTGCACACTTCGTGGGCAATGAAATAGCACTGAGTATTTCCTCATAAAACCTTTGTTGTATACCCAAGCTCTATCGTTCGGTAGAGAGTGATTTTTGCCTTTGAGGTTTCATCCTAATCATGTATTCGACCGGGCTTTGAGAAGAAACAAGAAAGTGTGTTTCACATCACGGGTGATATTCGGTGAACATGTGCAACCCCTCCTCTGACAATCCCTCATCGCAGCTTTTCCAAGTTCACCGTTTTCTGTTACAAGCGTATTCGAAGAAGCAACGACTAGTGGTAGTATGAACGGCTCACCTCATGGTAGCAATATCACCTGGGTCTGTCGGGCTGCCCCCAATCTTGACCTCCTAGCAGCACTTGAATCTAGTAATCGATATCTATTATCACAACTACTCTACCTACGAAAAAAAAAACCTTGTCTCATTTTCAATTACTTTACACCAGATATGACCAGATATGAACACCATCCCAGACTTTACTATTATTCATTCAAGTAACAAAACTATCAGCCCGTCTATAAAAACGACTTCGCTAAGTACACAGAATAAATACTCAATTAACTTACTACTACCTATTCATCGTTTGGAAAGTCAATCTTATACCACTCTTCTAGCGAATTCATCATTCTTAGACCTACCTACCCTAGTGCAAAATCGCTAGCAGTCCATCTAGAAATACCTGAAGGATGCATCTCCGTAGTGGAAAGTAAGTCTCCCCCATCACCAGCTCTCCCCCTTCCCCTATCTTTAGTCCTAAATAGTAGGTAAGATAAACAACTGACAACCCTCGCCCTGCAGGAAAACAACCTTCACTCCTTGTGCGCCGCGAAAACGCTCGCCTGGTGGCCAACGAAGTGCCCCTCTGGCAGGGACAATACCGAAAAATACAGGTGTGGCTACCGCCACGCATTGCGCTCCTCCGGACACAATAACTCCACCTTATACTCCGATCGCTACAAGACGGGATCTACGCAAAAATGATTGGAGCGATTTAGAGGTTGTGTGCGACCTTGGTTCTGGAATAGATACTCGGAATAGCGGTGTTGCACCTGGATCTGGATTGGAGAGGCTGTTGTATGTGTGCGGTGCTGGGAGTGGAGAAAGAAGGGAGAGGGAAGTGCCTTGGGTTTTGGCATTATTTTTGTGGGGATTAATGGTGATGGTATTTAGCATGCTGTATGCTGGGGAGAGCGGTGGGGCGAGGGAGAGAGTAGGGGGCGGACACAAGGGCGCTTATGGAGGTCCTTCTCTGTGGGAATGGTCTGTTTTCCTCTTGCGATTCGTCAATAACCGTGGAAGATTCAGATAACTTTAGCTGCATAGAAGCGGTGGAGTAGCAAGCGTTTGGTTATTTCGTTGGTTTTGGTTGGGGAATTGGTTTGTTATTCTTATTTAGTGCGTGTTGTAGAGAGATTGTGTAGTGCCCAAAACCCGGATCCCACCCGCATACCCCCCTAGGACGTATTTTCCTTTATTAAATTTTAATAAGGATTTGCGGTAGCTACAGAGTGGGGTACCTAGCAGACAAGTAAACATCATGTATCCGAACACTCTCAATCTCAGCTTACATTATCTTCACCATTCCAAACCAGAGCTCTGCGTTCTAGAGTATAATTCAATGACTGGTTGATGTAGAAGCCCAATTCTAGTTGCTCGACCTGTGTTGTTGATCCAAATTGGTTTTCGTGTTTTTAATATAATGTTTTTTCTGTTTTTAGTTTTGTGGCGATTTAGTAATTGTATGATACAATACAAGAGGCGGCTAAAGATTCAGACGGATGATCCGCAAACGGTGGAGTGAGTTCTTAGGTTTTCAGGTTTGTTTTTAATAAACAGATCTCGGAACAATTCCTAAACTCGAGTTCTAGGGCTGATTGTAACTAATGGCTGTACTGTGAATACGAGAGAGGATTAGACCACGTTTCACCTCGATCACCACTGCGAGCCAATTCTTCGGCGAGTACTAGTACCACAGCCATCGCAAACTGCCTCCTATGCCCGACTAGAGGACCGACTCGAGCAGTCACTGTGACGAACGTCCTCGCGGATAGGTAACGCAATTAAACGAAATATGGTGTTTGCTCCACGAACACGATAAACCGTACCTGCAACCTTAGTAACGTTCGGAAAAGCCCGACAGTCATATTGCTATAGTAGGCCTTATAGGGAAAAACCGCTATTGCGAACGCATCGCTTACCCCATGCAAAATTTCCAATTACCACCGGAAAGCACCTTATAACTAATTCAAAAAAGGATTTTCGACGATTAAGTGCTCGAAAAACACCTTGAAAAAATACATCCCATGACGTTTCGGTGCTTATTGGTAACTTGCTATATTGGAACCTCGCTATAACGGAAAGAAAAATCCGAACTCTTAGCATTTGCTGGAGCGAGGAGCGACTATAATCCGGTTTCCCATCTGAGTACGTATTAACCAATTTTACAAAGGATAATTGGATCTGGAGCTGCTAACCTGACACGGATTAGCTGTCACTAGGGCGGGTCGAATTTGACTAGTAAATGCCCGTTGATGCATTGCTCTTTCTTTAGCCTGTAATGCCAGACAACTGAACGCGCAACCCAAGATTTCTGTCCCTCTTTTCCCTAAAACCCAGAAGAGTGCACGGGTCTCCTTATCATAACTTGTCACTCGCGAGAATACTGCAATTCATCCCTTTAGTATAGCAATCTAAGCTAACCCTGATCTTGACAGGCGTTTCATACCCCGGGACCCCCTTCCTCTTGTGTTGGTCTGACGCTCACTTATGTCACCCAGACGCTTATTCGGAGAAAGTCGGGGGAATGATACCACGAACCTTATCCATATTTTATCTCCCTCCCGCATCGCCAGGTCGCTGCTAAAGAGCAATAAGATTTGGCCTGGCTATACCGCATTTACTGGTCAAATTCGACCCGTCGCTAGTGGCAGCCAGCCCAGAATAAGGTTAATATAAAGACCAGACAGGTTAGTAATAACGGGCTATAACTTAGGCCAGGGATAGGGTGTTCAGAATGACGAAGGTAGAAAAGTTCTAATTTCGGTAAAACCAGAATTACCTTTTGACAGAAGTGATGGCCATATACTCTTTTATGGTATATGTGGTATGTTATTTGTGGGTTGTACGACCCCCCGTTAACGGGCCTCCTCCGATATATAGGGTGGGGGATTTAGATAGCGATTGTTTAGTTGGAATTCGGTTAGCTAGCGAATGCGTGTGGTATTGCTATATAAGATTCGACGGTCCGGGTTTCTTTAAATTTGGAAATACGAGAGCCTCTACCACTGGTAATATTCTAAAGTCCTAGTAGATGTGACCGCTCCTCGGGCTTCCCACGAAATGTCTCTGGCAGAAACAAATGCTACAGCTGATGAGCTAATAGCCGAACGTCCTGAGGCGGTGTCAAGCCTCACTGCAGCAAATGCTGCCAGTGAAAAGCGGCAAGTGAATGCGAACAATCTTGAAGCTGGTGCTGATGGGCCCGGTGATGATCCAGGAGGCGCAATCCTAAGAAGAGAGGAGCTGCCTAGGGGTGGGTTGGCAGACGATGAAATTGAGCCAACGCCGGAGGAGTTGGCTACGCTCAGAAGAGTGTCGGATTCTTTTCCAATCTCAGCTTATTATGTCGTGTAAGTTTATCGAAACCCCTTCAGTATTCTCTGATCTAACAGCATCGGTAGAGTTGTCGAGCTCTGCGAACGGTTCTCTTATTTTGGCTGCAATGCCCCCCTGCAGGTATGAATTGTGCAAATTCTGTATAGAATCGATTCGGGAGCAAGACTAAAACGCCTTAGAATTATATATCTTATCCTAAGGAAGGCAATAAAAAGAATGGCCAACCTGGTGCGCTCGGTCTCGGTCAGCAAGGAGCCACGGGTCTTACAAATTTCTTCCATTTCTGGGCATACCTTACGCCAATGATGGGCGCTGTCATTGCCGACCAATATCTTGGCCGCTATCGGACTATCTGTTATGGGTGTGGTCTTTACATCACAGGGTTATTCCTCTTATTCATGACTGCACTGCCCGTCTCAATCAACGGAAACCATGCATTGGGAGGATTAATACCCTCATTGATTATCATCGGAACAGCGACCGGCATTATCAAGAGCAATGTTAGCCCTTTGACAGTGGAGCAATATCGCAAGACAAGAAGATTTGTAAGGACGTTGAAGACGGGAGAGAAGGTTGTTGTGGATCCGGTTGTGACAACCCAGAGCAGTGAGGATCTCCGGGAGATAGTAAAGAGATGAGGCTGATCTTGATAGTTTTCAACTGGTTTTATTGGGCCATTAATGTCGGAGCGTTGTCTCCTTTGGCAACAGTGAGCTTTCCCTGCATAGTCTTTTAGCCACCTTCGTCTTCTGACAACGTCGATTAGGTCTTTTCGGAGAAGAAAGTGGGATTCTGGCTTGCGTTCCTACTCCCATTTCTGATGTTCTTTGCTGGTGTTGGCGCCCTTATCGCAGGAAGAAAGAAGTACATCCGCCGCCCGCCAGAGGGGTCAGTACTTCCCAACGCACTCCGTGTTGTTGGTATCGGAATCAGATATCGTAGTTTGGAGGCTGCGAAACCGTCCAACCTAAGAGCAAAGAACCTACTTCATAAGTTGGAACCTATGGCCTTTGATTCTCCTTAGAGCAAAGCTAATACACTGCGTAATTAGGTACAAGGTGAAGTGGACTGATCATTTCGTTGACGAGGTTCGCCGTGGGTTAGTTGCATGTAAGGTTTTGTATGCTGTCTCGATCCCTGTTTTCTTAATGCCAAAACTCACATCATCATACCAGCGTTGCCTATCCATTCTATTCGATCTGCGCCAACCAAGGCTCCAATAACCTCGTCTCTCAGGCGGGTGCAATGAAACTTGGCGGCACGCCTAATGATCTTATCTCCAAAATTAACCCTTTAACTGTCATCATCTTCGTCCCAATATTCGATCGCGTGGTATTCCCAACGCTGCGAAAAGCTGGTATCCACTTCCGCCCAATCACTCGCATTACACTTGGTTTCCTTATCCAGTCCTCTTCCATCGTCTACATCACTGTCCTGCAACATTATATCTATAAGAGTCCCCAGAATTCCATCAATGTGTGGATTCAGGGTCCCTGTTATGTTCTCGGTGCTATATCCGAGATATTCACGAATATAACGGCACTCGAGTACGCATTTACGCACGCACCGGCAAGCATGAAGAGCGTCGTTACATCCGTGTATTATTTTAACAATGCCATCGCGGCCGTTATAGGAATTGCTCTTACTCCAGTAAACAAGGATCCAGAGATTCTATGGACTTGTAAGTTTTTATTCAATCTCCGCTGCTTAAACCTGGCATGTGATTGACAGTTTCGCAGATGCTTCGATGGCGAGTGCTGCAGCAGTTGCCGGTATTATATTCTGGTTTACGTTCAAGCATTTGAATGAACAAGAAGATGAGATGATGGACCTCGAATCCAAGGATGTCAGACACGCTTCGACTAGTACTTCGAGCGCTCCACAAGAGAATTTTTCTGATTCAGCCTCTCTGAGAAAAGCCAATACCTGTCCTATAAAGAAAGAGTAAAGAGGTGTGATAGGAAAGGGATCAGTTTCCCTGATGTGTGGAAGCCAAAATGGAAGTTCTTTGCTTCTGATTCATTGCATGTATTACGATACTCCGGAACGATTCTATGGGGATATAAGATTTCCGTTGAGTAAAGGGCGATTCTTGTACCTAGTCTATTAACGCTCGATGCAGTCAGAGTCGAGTGATAGTGTGAGATTTTAAGAGGTGACAATATACACATTAATGCGTCTCTAGTGGCAAGCTGAGTCCCCCAAATCGGATTCATGCTACTATAGGAGTGAATATAAAACCTCTAGGGAAGCGATATTTGAGCTTGTGATTGTTTATTTCAAGTAGTTGGGGTTTCAGTTGACCTGGGCGGGCCACGGCAGGCTGCTTTTAGTATAACGGTTTGAAAGAAAAACACAAGGAGGTGTTATAGAAAGTTGCACACTCTAGCTCTTGTAGAATCGGATGGTTTTATGATTAAGGCCCTGTTCGGCAACGCTCAGTAAAAAATACTATAGTATTTCATGAAAATGGCATATAAGTTAAAACAAAAATACTATAGTATTTTACAAATAAAAGTGTTCGGCAACACCACTCTTTTACTATAGTATTTTTCTTAGTAAGCAATATTTTATTTGATATCTGTACTCATACAAGGAAATATAAGTAGTGTCTTTGGATTGTTAGAATATGAATAGAAACTACAGTTTGTTTTTCTGAGTACAACAAAAAG
>Ga0307507_10003397_pt1 | contig 31046 bp, 9 predicted proteins | sample 7_EM_MG_FD_207223 | JGI IMG/M metagenome (GOLD analysis project Ga0307507, IMG submission 207223) | Populus trichocarpa ectomycorrhiza microbial communities from riparian zone in the Pacific Northwest, United States - 7_EM | ecosystem: Host-associated > Plants > Roots > Unclassified | place... | reverse complement strand
ATAGGTAGAAGAGAACCATCGCTATATTATATTAAATTATCTAAAATAATAATATTTATTTTACTAGCCTTATAAATAGCCTTAAAGTAGCTTTTATTTATTTAAAATATGCTATTAGTAGAAAAGAGGTAAATATAATTGTAGTTGCCAAATGCGCAGATTACTGGCAGGTTGCGCGCAGGTTGCGCGCAGGTTGCGCGCAGGCTGCGTGTCAAAAAAACACGACATAGGCTAGTCGGTCGAGTTGCCAAATGCCCTCAACTGCGCGCCAATTGCGTCAACCACCAACCATTGAGGCCATTGGTAGGGTACCATATTTTGCCGATGTAGAACTTTATAGGTATTCCCCATAAGCTTTAAAAGTTCTATAGCCGTCACCCTAACGAACCTAGACCGCTAAAGTACCTAGACAAGTAGATAGAGTGCTAGTATAATAAGGATAATAAGTGTAACGGGACTAGCCCAGTTACAGTAGGAATGTCTCAGTGAAACACTCAACAGATAAATTCCGACGCTTTAATTAAATTCTGCCAAATTCTGCCAAATTAATCAAATTCTGCCAAATTCCGCTAACTTAATTAATTTCTACCAGTCTCCACCAAATTCTACTAATATAATGGAATTTGGTCAAAACCTATTAAAATCCGCGTGGGCTTATGCCTACGCGTCTACTGCTAAAACCACGAATATTTAGTTACAAGTTTCCTATATTCCTTTCTCTTCTTTACGCAATGTCTTGTACTCTACAAGAGCTATATACCCTTAGATTTAGATAGAATTTATATTGTTTCTTTAAATCTTCCCTAAAGCCTCTTCGCGCCCTTATATTACGTTGCGTTAAAATAACTACTATTAAAATGGCAAATAAACCTAAATCCCTTTCGATAACTACGAGTATTATAACCCTAGTCAGGGAACAGTTAACTATAATATAATAGTCCTTTATAGACGCCCTAGCTTAGTAGCGGGCTGCACTAGAAGCCTAGCACTAGCGATTAATGGAAGCACTCCATAAAGAACTCCGCAACGTTAAGGTATTTACGTTATAGACCCTAATAGCAACACCTATAAATAAAATTAAAATAATAGTACCTAAACCTAACGCGTTAAATGCGAATACTAAACTAGTAATGGTAGCTTAACCTACACCTATAGCAAACCTAGTACCTACTATAAAATCCAAAAAGCTCCCTAATCCTCTAATGTTTAATAGAAACTAAAATAACCTATATCCCTTTATAACTAAGCTCCGTCTTAAACTTTTAATAAACTATAATTAATACCCCACTAAGGCTAGCAAGGTTAGCTATGGAATGTCTTGTTTAAGTAAGGACGCTATATAAACTATAGATCCATTCTTCTGCAACGGCACTTTTGTTAATTTTGAAACCTTTATCTCTCTGCTAGAATAAACGTATAATAACGCCAGCCGCGAATATATAGCTGTTACTAAACTTAAAAACCTATAATAATGGAACTAAGACTTTACTAGCTTCTTTTTAGAATTTTTAGGCCTTATTAGCAAACTGGATTAGAATAAAGCCGCTAGAGTTACTGCCCTTTAATAAGCTATTTTGGATAAGATTAAAGCCTAGTTAGTAGGTAAAGAACTGCTAAAACCCCTATTTAAATTTGCTATAATATGTTAACAAATTAATAAAGACCTTTAATATAATAAATAGACTTATTCTCTAAAGTTAACCACACCTCGCGTTTAAAACTCCTTAAAACTAGTATATGCTTTAAGGCGCGATCCTTCTCTAAGACCTAAAAGCCCTATGTACAACCCTATAGACCTTAATGCCACCTAATCCTATACACCCTTGGGAACTAATAAATAAAGAACATGAGCCACAAATAGAGAATATTTTAGATGCGGTAAAAAAGGATATATTTAAAAACATTGCCGAACTTACCCTTTTAAAAAAGTCCGCCGTAGTTCCTTTTAATCCTTAAGTTGTACCCAATTCTTAAATAATACCCATTCTTTAAGCCGTACTTATTCCTTAAATTGTACCCGCGCTATAAATTATACTTAGATGTTACAAAGCACCTCGCCTTTAGTTAACTTAGAAAACGAATTGTCTTAGGGCTAAGTCACGCCTTAGAATAAAAAGTGGAAGAGTATAAGTGTCTAGGCTCTTTTAGCGCTGATATACAATACGACTCCCTTAATGTATTTAGCGAAATTTAAATACTTAGAAAATAGAAGGAAGTATAAATCCTTATAGATAGCGGAGCCACTAGTATAGGCTTTATTAATACGAACTATGCGAAAACTTAACACCTAAATTTAAAGAAACTTAATAAGCCTTAAGGCCTATAAGGCTTTAATAGTAAACTCTTAATATATAGCGAAATAACGCACTACGCTCTTATAAAATTGCGGATGGGTAAACACCTTAAATATATTTCCCTGTTTGTAACACCCTTAAAGCACTATAAGATAATACTTGGATATAAATAGCTGAAACGACACAACCCTTTAATTAGCTGGGTTAAAGAAATACTAAAGTTCCGTATAACCTACTACTGAAGTTATTACTTAAAAAACCATTTGCCCTATAAATATACACATAACTATTTAAATTTAATATAATATAAATTACCCTTGCTATAAACCTTAAGCTAATATAACAAATCTATAACTACTAATTATGGTAAAGAATGTAAAGATGTTACGTCAAACCCTTTTAAAATCCGTATAATATAGGCCGCGCCTTTTATCTTATTAGCAAAAAGATAAGATTACAAAATCTTTACTATAACTATAGAAGATATTAAGAAAGTACTAGAACTGAAATAGTATTCTAATCCTTAACTTTTTATACCTAAAGAGTACCATAACCTAATTAACAAGTTTAAAAAACAATTTGTAGACTAACTAGCCCCATACTAAGAGAAGTATAATTTTAAGATAGAACTTAAGCCTGGCATAACACTAAAGTTTGGTCCGCTATACAGTATATTATAAGAAGAACTGCTTATAATGTAATAATACCTTAATAAGTATCTAGAAAAAGGATTTATTTGCCTTAGTTAATCTCTATTCGCCTTACCTATGCTATTTATTAAAAAGCTAAGAGGAGGCTTAAGATTCTATGTTAATTATTAAGCTCTAAATGTAATTACAATTTAAAACCAATATCCAATTCCCTTAATTTAAGAGATGCTTAACTAATTGGTAAAGGCACGGTACTTTATAAAGCTTAATATAATTGCTGCCTTTAATAAAATTTGTATACGTAAGGGAGATAAGAAGTATATAGCCTTTTATATATAATAGGGACTCTTTAAATACCTAGTAATGCCATTTGGCGTAAAGAACGGTCCTAGTATATTTTAGTAATATATTAACAATATACTTTATAAATTACTTAATGTATTTATTACCGCGTATATTAATAATATCTTAATTTACTATCAGTATACTCGCTTTATCAACGTGCACGAATATCACTTATAGTGGTACGTATGCGGTGTTAAAGTTGGTAGTTAATTATTGTCTAGAAGTAAGGGGTTGCTCTAAGGTTAGGTTAGCTAGCCTCACTTTGTGGTCTTATAACCACGTCACATAACTAACATTCCGACACTAGAGCAACTCTAAAAAGAAGGCTAATCTATACTCTAAAGTCAAGTTTACTTCTAGACTATTTGTAGCGTATATGCAATAGCTTCCACGCTCCTTTTACAGGTCCGTAATTATATAACCCGTATTACGGCTTGTATAAATGTCTCTAAACCAAAGCCTGTAAAATACTGTATTACGAAGATACTACGCTAAGGAAGAGAAGAAGAAGAAGAGTTGTTAGGGGTAGCAGGTTAATATATCGCAAGGGCCGCCAAGGCGCTAGTGGTAAGTGAGCCAATAGCGATTTTCTATGCCGGGTATGGAAAATCCTAATTAGTTGGTTAAATTTAGGGTCTGTACCGTTATAATTAGTTACCTAACGCTAAGCTAAATCTAAGTTCGTTTGTTTAACCCATCCTATAACTTATAGGTTAATTCGGTTCGTATTAATAAGCCATTAAAGAGCCGCGTAGGGTTTTCCCTTTGTTATAGCGTTAGCAGGGTTAGCCTCTCTATTAATCCATTTCACCTTTATAATCTGTCTCCGTTCGTAGGCTTACCAGAGGCACATTACGTCGATTATTAGGCATTTTTCTTAGGTGGTTCTGAGTCGTACTAGACAGTTATATAAGGACTTAGAGTTAGTGCAAAGCACAAGTAGAAGGTTAATTTATAGGATCTTATCTACTATAGACTTAATCGCAACGCCGATGTTAAAGCCGTAGGCCGTGCCGTAGAGTTTAGAAGCTAGTACGCTCTAAGTAACTCTTTTACACTTAACTAAGCTCCAATAGACAATATTAGCCTTCTTTGTAGCATTAGCTAGTACAAGGACATAGCCAATCTGCAAAGAGAGGTCCTTATTGTTAGCAAATAACGCGTCCGTAAATACTAGTAGCTATAGGGTTTTAATATCTAACTTAATAAACTTAAGACCTCTATTAGCGTTCTCAATTTGCTAGTTTAGACGCTTATTTAACTGTTTTATATCTTCCTTATTAGGGTTAATTACCTAGGCGGTAAAGAATAAATTAAATAAAGCTTCTAGCTGGCATACTAAAGCGATATATGCACCTCTAGCACGTTAAGCAATGTACTAGTCCTTTAGAGTTAAGGTTCTTATAGCTCCTCTTAATCCTATACTTATAGCAAGCTTAGTGCTAATTATACTAAGGTTTATGCATTATTGTTCCTAAGTAAGCGTAATACTCCCGTTAGTTAGTAGCTAAATAACTCCACCGTTAAACTTAATGGGCGTATTAACGGTAAGTTGTTCCCATTCCTTAGCCATAAACTTAGCCTTATGCAGCTTGTTTTACTCTACGTTTATAAAGGTCTTATCTACCAGGAATAGAGTATTGTTGGTTTATAGGCCTACAATACTAAAGGGTTCGTTACTCTGTAGGAGGCAGGGGTCGTATATAGACTGGTCCATGTATAACTATTAGATATAATGCGAGTAATATATCTTAAACCAATAGTTACTAGCTTCCGGTACTCCATAGAGTGGTTTTATAACCTTTAGAACGGAGGCCTCGTTAATCCCAAGTTACTTAATTAGCTTGTGTAGAGGTCGTACGTAGAACTCTCAATTCAGTGTAGTGGTTAATTGTATATAGGCCTATAAAATATCTTAGAGGTAAAGTTATGCCTATAGAAGCTTTATAGCGGCGATATAGAGAATTAGTCGTTGGCTAACTTGTTAAATAGTTGGTAATTAGATAAGAACTAGTTCCTTTTCTAAGTTATTATAAGCTTATACAACTAGTTAGGATTTCTTAAAGGCTTTATCAGTTCCCTTATTCTTAATCTCGTTAACAAATCGCGAGTTAAAGAGTTGTACGCCTTATAGTATATCCATAAGTCTTACAATCTTGAAAACTCCCTTCTTAAGTAGACCAGTAAGCTCCTTCTATTGGGAGGCGCTGAATTGGGTACTAAATTAACTGTTATCCTGTAGGTAAATGGTGATATTAGTTATAGCCGTAAGTAGAGGGTATTTGCGAGGGCGTCCTCTACCTCATTTTGGGGGTTGTTGCTAAGCTTTAGTAGGTCTCTTTAAGACAGTCTTAGAAAGGGCTGACCTAAGTAAAGGTTTAGGTAGCGATTCTAGTCCAACAATTTGCTCCTACGATTCAGTTACTTAAAGGTAGGGTTTTACGACCATAGATTGGAAGGCTGTAGGTCCGCTAGATAGCTTAATGGTGCATATTTCACCCTTAACGGTAAGTAAGGTAAATGGCCCGTCCTAATAGCCGCTTTGGCCAGTGTTTCCTTCTCTCCAGACTAAAATGGGCAAGTTTAGTAGGAGATTATAAATCGCATTAGCATTGGGTCCGTTTCGTATATTTAGCGCGTTGGCGATCTATTATTCAGCTTATAGCTTCTATATCTCTGCCATAGCCTTTTTGATTGCGGCAGCGCGTTATATAACAGTAGGGGATGGTGCATCGGATTTAACCATTTAGGGGTAGGCTCTAAAGACTAGAAGTATAGGAACTAGTCCTTTAGGGCCAGCTAAATCGTTAATTGCTTTAAATGCTATTTGGAGTCCCATCTCCTTATTAATATTAGGGATTTCAGTTATAATAATCTAGTAGGCTTGCCGTAATAGACTATAATAGCGCTTTACCATTCTAATGGAGTTATATACTTTAACCAGTACTCCCTTTATACTAATTCCTATAATAGTGGCGTATTGCTTAAATTCCTTACTAACGAAGTTCTTTTTGGCGTTATAGGTAATTAGGTCTAGTGGCCCTAGGTAAATATTAATCTAGCACATCCGTAGAATGTCCTATGTGTGTTTAGCGCTGATGTCTTATAGCTATCTACTGGCTTGGAATCACGTTCCTTTATCAATAATATATAGGAGGGGTGATCCGCTGATATATATAATGTTAACAATAATATTATAGTTAAAATTAACGTTGTTTTATAGGGTGAAGCGGAATCTGCTTAGTAATTTGCTAAACTTCTAACAGTAGTGGTAGAACTTGGTTAGTTGCTTAATGGCCATTCTATTAGTTTCATAGCCAGCATAGTAGAGTAGCTTTTGCAATTTCTCAACTAAGGGATATTTAAATTGGCGATGCAGGCGCCGTAGCTCTATATCTGTTAAGTAGTAGGGGTTCGCGTTAAAGGATTCAGATAAATATAACTGTAGTAATAAGCTCTATAGGAGAAATAGGTGGCCAAACCGTTGTACTACTAGCACTTTTTTAGTATAAGTAATAACAACGTTTCTAAGGTTGTTATAGTAGATTTAGAGTCTGTCTATATCCGCTAAATAGAGTAAGAAGGGGGTATCTATATAGACAATATAAAACTGTATCTTGCCTATAGGGGTGACAATATCCGTAGTTCTAATAGAGGTAGCAATTCTAATGCCAAACTGCACGTTAACTTATCCTTTGGTTGAGGTATTAAGTTTTACGGATTAGTCCGCGTTCTATAGTGCCTAGAATTATCCATAACCGGCCATAGACTTCTTTAACGTACTGGTATTAATTATAATTCCTATAAATACCGTGGAAGTATAGCGTAAAACGGCGGTTGTTGTGTTATAGTTAAACGGGTTAGTTTCCATAGTAGGTTCCATAGAGGTTACAGTAAATAAGTAAGCATAAGCCTTGTTGGCTAGTTCTACGCTTATAGAGGTTGCTTTGTCTATAGTAAGAGTCCTAAATAATGTAAGGTAGCAGCCGTTAGGGTCTTTTAGTTCTTCCTTGCTATTATTGTTATTAGTATTTTTGTCAGCGTCTATATCTAGCACAAGAGCTTTAAAAGTCTTATTACACTTATTATCGTCGTCTCCTTTATAGTAGATAGTGTATTGTCTAAAGCGTTCTTTAAAGTTACTGTTACGGCCCTTGCTATTATTAAAACGTCTTTTATACTTATTTCTAGAACGGTTCCGCTCCTCCTCTATATGTTTCTATAAGCGGCAGCTCTCCTTTTAGCAAATATAGCACTTGGTCTTTAGGGACCTAATAGTGTTTTATTTATAGGAGCGGGTTCGGTCATAGTTGTTATAGATATCACGGCAGTATGTGCGATCCGTAAAGTAGGCTCCTTAAGACGGTCTTATTAAGGCCTAGGAAGGGTGTTCCTTCTTCTATATAACTATAGAAGATTGCAGCTTGCTAATTAACTGGGAGAGGTCTTTAGAAGGGTTAGAAATGGCGATATAGCATACTAGTACTCCTTAGCAAGCGGTAACTAGCTTATTTATAAGGAAGAGGTCTATATAAAATTCTAGGTATAATCCATAGCGATGTTTTAAGAGCTTATTAAGAAGTAGTTAGAAACTCTAATAGATTTGCTTATTAGGGTTCTCGTTAATAATTCCTTAGAAGTTAGTAGCATTCCATTTAGTAAGGTTTCTCCGATAGTACTCTAGTCCTTTAAAGAAGTAACACATATAGTTGCATGCCTTAGTAAATAATCTAGTTAAAAGGCTGCTATTATAGTAGTGATCCTAAGCAAGTCCCTTTAGCATAGTTAGGAATACAGTTATATAGCCTTTAGGAGGTAGACCAGCTCTCTTACAGATATTATAGAAGATAGTTAACTTAAAGTTAAAGCTATTACTCACTCCATCGTACTTCTGGTTGTCCGTGTAGATCTTAGCGATAGTAGCTGCCTCTTTACTGTATATAGGCAGGTGCATAGCAGGGTCAGTATTGGCAGTACTAGGGTAAAGATACTGGGCAGGAGGAGCACTAGGTAGGGTAGGAGCGGTTACTAGAGGAAGGGTAGAGGCAGTTGCTATAGGCAATAATTACTGGTTCTGCGTCTATAGGAGTTAAGTAAGAAGGGTAAGTAGTTAATCCTAGGTAGAGGTAGGTACAGCTTGCTATTAGGTAGCGGTTGGTGCAGTTTACTAGGGTATAGATGCAACAGCTAGTTAGGGTGTTATAGGGGTAGGTATTTGCGTTCTAGGTGTTATAGCTATAGCTATAGGCTAAATTACAGGCGTTGGAGGTAGTGGAGGTAGTTAATAGTTTACAGGCGTCAGTACCGTATGGGAAGGTAGTAGGCTGTGGGGGGGGGGGTTATAGGAACTAAAGAGGCTATAACTAACAGGGTTATAGCTTAATTTAATATCAGAGCTATTTGTGTCGAGTTAAGTTATTCTTATAGTGCCACTATAATTATAGGGCTGACTTCCTTAAGAGCTCCTGTAATTTCCTTATCTGTTCATTTATAAGGTTCCTCTTCTATAAGGACATTATATAGAACCTTATAAAGTGGGTATCTATTGCTATGTATGGCGACATATACTCCTCTTTGGAGTAGGTAAGTACGGAGCTTTACTCTAGTAATAGAGCGTATCTTTCTAAAGTTCTCAATGGTAAAGCCTTTAAATTCTTCTTGGAATAGCGACCGTAGTATATAATCCGTAAAGTTCTTATATATATACTCATAGATTTTCGTTTCTATATATTGTTCCAGGTCTTCCTCCAAGGTAGTTGCTATATCAATCCTGTAACCATATCTGGCGATTCTCTCCTTCCATTCAGGATCCATCTTATTGTGCAAAGCAGTGTACTAGTCCTTGTATATGTTTAGTTCAAGGTTAAGGTCAAGGTCAAGGTTAAGGTTAAGGTCGTTAAGGTAAGGGTGTCGAGGTAAGGGTGTTAAGGTAAGGGTGTTTTGGGTATATACGTCCTTTACAGCTATTAGGCCTGTAAAGTTCTTAGCAAGATTACTATTCTCTTAGCAATCTGTTATATTGGCTGTAAGGCTAGTACAAATTCTCTTAAGCTTAAGGGAGGTCGCAATCTTCTTTAAGTAAAGATATAATTCTCTAGGCGATCTGACGCGTTAGCAGTTAAGCTAATACGTGGTCTTGAGCTTTGAGGGTGATATAGCTTTCTCCTTTAACTGGAATAGACAAGGCTAGGCGATCTGTGTACTGTTTCTAGTACGGTTCTTAAGCTCTAGCTTATTGCGTATTTCCTAATCTGTACGTCTACTAATCAGTGTCGGTATACTCGCTTTATCAACGTGCACGAATATCACTTATAGTGGTACGTATGCGGTGTTGAAGTTGGTAGTTGATTGTTGTCTAGAAGTAAGGGGTTGCTCTAAGGTCAGGTTAGCTAGCCTCGCTTCGTGGTCTCGTGACCACGTCATATGACTAACATTCCGACATTTACTTATCCTCGCTTTCTAAATATTAAAAACACATTAAAATGGTCCTTAAACGCTTATAAGACATAGGCTTATAATGCGATATTAAGAAATATAAGTTTCACGCGTCCAAGGTTATATACTTAGGCTTAATTATATCCCGTAACGGAATTAAAATAAACCCTAAGAAAGTCGCTGTAATTATAAACTAGAAAAGCCCTAGCAATATATAGAACATTTAAGGATTTCTAGGATTTACAAATTTCTATTAACAATTTATTAACCACTTCTTAGAAGTTGCTTAGCCGTTAGTAAACCTAATAAAGAAAAATATAAAATTTAAATAGACCGCTAGATGCGAATGAGCTTTTAATAACTTAAAATATTACTTTATAACTACTCTAATCCTCGCTCACTTTAACCCTAACCTTAAATATATTGTTAAAACGGACTTGTTAGATTATGCGCTAGGGTGAGTGTTATCACAATATAATAAGAATGGCAAACTATGTCTAGTAGCCTTTCTCTTCTAGAAACTCGCCCCTGCCGAATTAAACTATAAGATATATAATAAGGAACTGCTTATGATTATTAAATACTTTAAATAATAGCGTCCTAAGCTAGAAAGATTGTTATTTCTAATATATATGTTAACAGACTATAAGAACCTACATACTTTATAACTATAAAACAATTAACATAGCGCCAAATTTGTTAGGCCGAATACCTTTTATAATTTAACTTTAAGATTATATATTAACTGGGTAAACTTAATTAAAAGCCTAACGCATTAATATAACAATTATAAGACTTACCTGCGAATGCCTTAAATAAATGGATTATAAATTGATTACGGATCTTACTGCCCCCTAAACGTTTTAAAAAACTACGTCCTATATTTCTAGATATGGAACTTAATAGGAATAAATTAGAAGTTAATAAATGGGAAATGGAAATTAATGAGCTAATAAAATACAAATACAAGAATAATATATGGATAGTAGATGTAATAAAGGCGATCCAAACTAGAAAACAATAGTATAAGGATATTACACTCGCTAAATACAAAATTTAAAACAATTGATTATACTATTAATAGAAGATGGTAGTTCCGAATTCCAAACCTTTATAATTTAAGATACTCGAATTTATACATAACTCCCCTGTAGCAGGGCATCCTGGCTATATAAAGACCTATAAGATCGTTTAACAAGTATATTACTGGCCTATAATGCACAACTACGTACGGAAATACGTTTAAGTATATAGGATGTGCGTACGTGGAAAAACCTCTTATGTAAAGAAGTAAGGAGTATTTTAACCGCTACTAATCCCAATATAAAGATGGCGCGATATCTTGATTAACTTTATAGTCGACTTGCCTAGTAATAATGGGTTCACGAATATTATAGTAGTAGTTAACCATCTTATAAAAATACGACATATAATTCTTATAGACTTAATTAATATAATATTAATAGCCGAATGTTTTATTAAGTACGTTTTTAAGCTACATGGACTTCCTAACACAATAATATCCAACTATAAAAGCTAGTTTGTTTTAGACTTTTAGTAAGCTCTATATAAATAATTAAGTATTTAAATATAAACTCTTAACTGCGTTTTATCCAGAGATAGATAGTTAAATAGAAATTATAAATGTGATTATGGAATAATACTTATAAATATACTGCTCCTACCTGCAAGATGACTGGGAAAAATAGCTACCTTTAGCTGAGTTTACTGCGAATAATATAATAAATGTATTAATAGGCGTAACACTATTCTACGCAACCTACGGACAAAACCCTTAACTTAGATTTAAGTTATAACCTAATATTAATATAGCAGGACCCACGATTAAACGGATCCAGTTAATTAACATGTATAACTTCGCTAATTAAATAAAGTAGTTAATAGAACTGTTATAAAGTAAGTTAACGTATGCTTAAATATTATAGAAATAGTATGTGAATAAAGGACGAGCTTCCGTATAGGACTTTAAGGAAAGTAATATGGCTTACCTAAGTACACGAAACCTAAAGACTTAATGGCCTTTAAAGAAACTTAATTGGAAATTCGCGGGCCTATACTAAATTAAGAAGAAACTGAGCCCGTATGCCTATAAGCTTAAACTGCTAACTAAAATGAAAATATACCTAATGTTTTACGTAAGCTTGCTGTAACCCTTAAGAGACGATCCTATAACTCGCGAAATTCCGCTGCCACCTCTTGTGATTGTTAATAACGGCAATAGTTCATACTTTATTAACTTAATTAATAATATACAATAGAAAATATGATCTAAACAATTTAAACTTCTTATTAAGTGGAAAGGATATAAAACATAAACCTAGGAAACCTATAAATAGGTTAAGGCCGACGCGCCTTCCCTAGTAAAAGAATTCCATAAAGACTATCCTTTACGGCCTGCTCTGGCTGGATGGATATAATATAAAGGCAAACGACTGCTACCTAATACGAAGACATAAAACATAATAGCAGGAAACTTGAAATTAAAAAGAACTTAAACTATATTATAACGCTTATAAGGCGATAAGTTATAAATTCTTAACCAAATTAAATTGTTTTGAACCTTTGGCTAAAGGGGGGGGGTACTATAACGGGACTAGCCTAGTTATAGTAAGAATGTCTTAGTGAAACACTTAATAGATAAATTCTAACGCTTTAATTAAATTCTACCAAATTCCGCTAACTTAATTAATTTCCACCAGTCTCTACCAAATTCCACTAATATAATAGAATTTAGTCAAAACCTATCGAAATCCGCGTGGACTTGTGCCCACGCGTCTGCTGCCAAGACCATAAATATTTAGTTACAAGTTTCCTATATTCCTTTCTCTTCTTTACGCAACGTCTTGTACTCTGCAAGAGCTATATACCCTTAGATTTAGATAGAATTTATATTGTTCCTTCGAATCTTCCCCAAAGCCTCTTCGCGCCCTCACAATAAGCTACTGGAAGAGCATAAAGATAAAAATACCCTATAGGCGTAATATAGGTATACAAAGCCTAAGGGCAGGCATTTTTGGAGGAGGGGGGATAATATTATTATTATTCATTGCTTAACGTCCGATTCGGATCCCTGTTGGGCCCACGCGGACTACTCCTTATATACATGTGGGGAGAAAACTCTATGGGGATAATATTATAGTACTGGCAAAATACGGCAGGATATGGCAGAAAGCTAGCAGAAAACGGTAGATTATAGTTATATAACTAAAGGATTTTATAAAACGTTAAGCGGCGCTGCTAATCTTCTCCTTTCCTTTTCTCTAGCTTTAGATCCTCGTTTATAGATAATCTAATCGTATAGGCCCGCGCGTCCTTCTTACCGTGCTCGTGCCTTAATTGACTAAGTCGCTAATATAGGCTAAAGGCTAGGCGGAGTTTAAAGAGTTTAAGCTATAGGGTAAGCAGTATATTCGTTATAAGGCCTTAATAAAGGGACTAAAGAATACTATGCCGCAATCGTCGCCAATTTAGAAGTAGGGGGAGGATATAGGGTAGAAGGATAATGCCACTAAGACGCAGTACTTTTATTATTACCTGTATAAGAAGATAAAGCATTAGTAGGAGCTTATAGTTATATTATTTAAAAAAAAAACTACTGCTCTAAATTACCTTAAATTTAATTACTATATAAACCGTACTTCCGCCAAGCTTTAACTAAAAAAGACTTTACTAAATTAACCAATAATTAAAGAATATCCGTAGGTAAAGTCTCTTAATCTATAACAAAAATTTAAGGCCTTTAAATACTTATTAATTTAATAGATTGTTAGCTACCATATCGCCTTCTTTTAATTTAAAAACGAGTATTTCCGAATGCTCCTACTCTATATTTATTCTAGGCTTATAAAGTTCCTACTAAAGACTAGAAAGATAATACGCGGTTAGGTTATTATAGCCTTTAAATAATAAAAAGTAGAATTAAGGAAGGAACTTCACGTAGCTTATAGTTCTATATTAATATTCTTTAATCTTTAAACCTTACTAAATGGGTACGCAATTATGGATGTTGCTGCCCATTTTACTAACTAGTATAGTAAGCGTCGGCATATAATACTGGGCCTTTATAAGGTAATTGGTAAATATAGCAGTAAAAATATAGCGGTTATCCTGCTTACTCTATTTAAGAAGTATAAAATTAGTAGCGATATTAGGTATTTTATAGCTAATAACGCTAAGTTAAATAATACCTATTTTAACGCAATTCTTTAAGTCCTCTACCTAAATATATTAGTAAAGAAGCGGAAAGAATAATAATTATATTGCTTTAGCTATATTACAAACCTCTATACGTAGGCTTTTATTATTAAAAAGGATACTAAGAAAATCTATAAGGAGCTAATAACTACCTATCGCGAATAGGACTTTAAGAAGGTATATAAGCTCTAGAGGAAGCGCGGAGCAGTTAATCTACTTTATAATATTATCTAGTACATTTGTATAACTCACTAGCGTTATAGCTTCTTTAAAAGGATTTAATTTAGTAGTAATTTGGCAGAATTTAACGGCTTAGAGGTATACAATAGAATTATAGTATTAAGTATTTATGCTATTTGCTAATTAGTAGAATTCCAGAGGCAATAATATCAGCTTACTAATTGGCTGCGGCTTTAGATTTTTATATCCACCGCTCTACGGTTATAATATTCTGCCTACAGTTACAATATTTAAAGCTTATATTAACGATCTACTAGCTTATTTAAAATAACTAGACGCGTTAGAACTCCCTCTTTATAGCTATTAGTCGCTTTCTAAATTATAAAGAGCGTATTATTAAGTTTTATAATAACTATTTGCCGTCCACTAACTTAAAAGCGCTTAGGTATAATAACTTCCTCCAACTCCGTTTCTAGAAAGAACTTAAATATCTATATAACTACCTTAAGATGTTCTATAAGGCTACTTTTATAGTAAAAGGCAATTATATAGGTCTTAATAACCACTTTTAGACTCTAAATTGGCTTATAATAGAGCTTAATTAAATAAAGCGGAAGTTTTTTAAGCTAGTAGCTAAAAAAAATAAAAGCAAGCTAAGGTTTAAAATTATAAGATCTTATCTAGCTTCGCTAATACGGTATAAAAGAAGTGCGAGAGGTATTATAAGTACGCCAATAATACGCCAGCTTACTACGCTGCAATTATTCTTAATCCGATGCTAAAGATATAATAATTTAAAGAAAAATGGGATAACTATAAGGTTAAGAAGCACTAGATTTTATAAGTAAGGAAGCTAGTAGAGGATCTCTTCCTTAAATATAAAGGCAGGCGCTGGCTTAATTAAGAATTATTATCTATATAGGCACCGCGGTAGAAGCAGCTAAAGGTTTATATATCTGCTTAGGCTCATAAACGCTTAAAGACTATTTATTAAAAAGACGATATATGACTAATAGAAGTAGACAACCTCTAAGAGTACCTTAATATAAACGTTAAAGTCGTTAAAGACGACGAAAACTTTAACGTAGTTTAATACTAATAGGATTGCTATACTAGCCAACCTAACCTTACTCGATTCGCTCTTAATATTCTCGCGGTACCTTCTATAACTAATAAATGCAAACGCCTATTTAGCAGCTGTAAGATCCTTATTAAAAACTAACGATCTTAACTCTAGATAGATATAATTAAGGCAAATAAGGTCCTTTAGTACTCGTTTAGGCCTCCGCGGAAAGATATATTTAATAATAAGGATATTAGTAAGGTAGAAGGTAAACTGTAACCTTTATTAGGAATACCACTAATAGAAGCCGCAAAGGCTTATACCGCTACGGATGTTGCTATAATTGCTACTACGCAGGCGGAACTTCCTAATAATAGTATAGAGGACTCTAAGGAGGTCTTGGCTCTAATTAAGAGCAACGGCAATAATATTAGTAAGGTTAATGTAGTAGATAAGCTCGATTGGATATAATATGGGCTATAGTTGCATTAAATTTAGTATATTTGCTTACCTACCTATCTTAATATTAACACCAAAATCGTGCCAAGACTTACTATTATAGTATATATTTGTATTGTATCCCTTTAGAGCTCTAAGAGCCAGATTCTAAAAGAATTAGATAGACTGGATTTAAGCTTAAATCTAGTCCAGTCCAGTCCAATACAATCACTAGCTATCTTACTACTGTCCTTAATATCTACCTACCTACTTGTTTCCATTACCTATTTATTACCTATTACTAACTAAGTGGCAATATCAACCGGGTAGTAATTAAGTAATAATTATATATCGTCGTTAGTATTGTTATTAGCCTCTTGCTACCTACTTTATGTATATAGATAGCTTTTAGAGCTAGCTTTAATTGATAGGGTTTTTATCTTTAGTCGTCCTGTTCGACAGTAATAAGCCTAAAACGTCTACTGTATTATCTTTAATTTAAATCCTTTATTTCTATCGATTTCTATTCTTATCTTAATTATAGACGCTTATAACAACCTCTTAACAAGATATACCTTATACTATTACTATAGTAATCCTTAGAAGCCTAGCTAATTAGGATAAATAGATTAAGGTAATTAAATCTAAAGTAATTACTAGTAAAGTATAGAAGTATATTAACATATATACTAAACGGGAGAAGCTTCTAGTACTTTAGTAAACTAACTTAACCGTTAAGAAGTTAAAGGCTACGGAGCTTAACGCGGACGAGAAGAAAAAGCTTATAATATAGCGAATCGACTATTCCTTGCAACGCTGGCGTCTAATAAGAGTCGGTCCGTACGCGAACACCATTTTCAAATATTTGCAGACGCGTCTATACAATTATATAGTAATATAATTAACCGCCATGCCTTTAAATCGTACCTATAGAATCCTATTCTGCAGGAAGAACGAATACTAGGGCTTATATATTACACGACTTTTCACTAAAAATTAAGCTCTTATAGTAATTTATATACATATTAAAAGTATTAAATATCTTATTACGGCTTATTGATCCTAACAATTTAATTAGCTAATCCTTATCGATAACCGTTAGATGTAAAGGAGCGTTATAAGGGATAAGAGTAACCTTAACACCTTTAAAAAGTAAAAGTTAACGATTAACACCTTATAATCTTAAATGTAAAGTAGTCTCTTAAAACTATATTATATATACATTTAAGTATAATACTAATTATAATATACTAGTCTCGCTTAAGTAATAAGTAGCTCTAACTAATGACGCCTAAAAGCTTTAAGTCGCTACTTAGTATATAAAGCTTAAGAAGGCACTTTAAAACTATAACTTTAAGGTCTAGTTATAGGAGTAGGAGAATATATATACTAAGTATAAGGAGCTAGGTCTACTTAAGGTAGATAGTAATTATTTAGTAAAAGACTATATATATAGTTAAAGGGCTTTATAAAAATCGGCCTTTATACCTCTACGCGGTAGAGCCCAGGAACTTAGTAGATAGCTATTAGCGTTCTATTAAGATCGCGCTACTAAACTGCTAGAGTAAACGCAGAGACGTATATACGGCGGCGTAGCGCCGGCGCGGCGACATAGTAGTATTATTAAAAAAAATTACTAGAAGGGTAAGCCCTAACAAGAAATTAATATAGCTACTATATCTTTATATGCATTCTAGTTAATTATTTAAAACAAGGTATCTACCTCTAGCGTCTCCCCTTTCTCCTATATAGTATATATTACTATACTATATAATATCTATATACGGTAGGGCAACCAAATAAACAAACTGTATATATCTTGAAAAGTATATAATAAGCCTCTTATTTCCTATCCTACCTAATAGCCTAGACTTATCTACGGTATTTCGTCTTCCTTTATATCTTTAGCTAGAGATATATATAGGGGACCTAGGTTAGGGCCCTAGGATAAAATACCTGGTTCTATAATAGTTTAAAATCGTCTCACTATTCCTTTAGGATGGAAATTATACTATAAGTAGGATGACTATAGGCTTATATATAAGGTATTTAAATAGGAGTAAGGATAGGTATATAAGACCTTATGGCAATTTGATAGAAATTTACAATTAAGTAAAAGTATAGTATAAATGGCAAATAGGGCAAGATAGGCAATTAGGACACTCCCTTATAGGAGTTTTAAAGCAGCAACCTAACGGTATTTTTCCTCCCATTAATGTAGTACAGGTATTACCTAGGGAGGTATATACTATATTACCTCTTACGTCTCCCTTTAAAGGTTTTTTATACCTAACTTAATAGTATTTATCTATATGGACCTAGATTGGGACCGTATTAGATATTAATTAAGAATATATATATATATATATAGTTAAATTAATTATACTAAGCTAGTTAGAATGTCTAAAGAGTAAATTCTAAAGGCTTAAGCAGAAGAAGGATACGCTTCCTAGCTTTTTTAAACTAGTTAAACTATACTAAAACTACTATTATATAGGACTTGCCTAGAGGGTAAAAGTCCTTTATAGTTATCTTTAAGGAAAAGTTAAGCGAGTTACTTAATTTAAAGCCTAAATTGTTAGTAGATAAGTAGAATATATTAGGTAAAACCTAAGTAGATAGTTATATAGCCGTAAGGTATAGGCGACCTAGGAGTAACTCGCCTATAAGGTATATGCACTATACATACCTAAGGAAAACCCTTCCTACCTTATATATAGACTCCTCCTTTTCCCTTAAGGATTTGTTTATTTATATAATATCCCTTACACGGATAGGGTGCTATAGTTTGTGGCCCATATGTGGAGAACATTAAAACTTTTAAGAGGTTTGGTTTAATGATGCGGTAGAACGACTTGCCGCCTTTATATACACCTCTTTAATTAGTGCGCATGGTCCATATTATACAAGACGTATCTATCCGTGCAAGGGATACCCTATTATTCTATTAATTGGATTCTCTATCTATATTCTTACCTTATATTTAAATCCTTACTAATCTCCTTAGGAGGATAGTCGGTTTAATTTTTCTATAATACCTCTAAAAAGAAGACTAACGCCTATACCTAATGGTAATATACTGGCGATATAACTGCAAAACGCCTTAAGATCTAGTGTAGACGAAATCGCTAAAAGTATACTAGTAGAATCTAAGCTACCTTCCAGACCTTAAAATGATTAGATATCTATAAATACTAAAGACTAGTTTAACTTATATACCTAGGCTTAAGAAAATATTAGTAAGGTTATTAGTGTTTTAGTAAATACTGCTAATATAAAGAAGCTAGACGAGCTAGTTAAGAAAATAGCTAATATAAGGGATATTATTGCGGTCACCTTAGGTTGCCTTTAGAACAACCTACGGACACCCCTTAAATAGCCGTCGGTTATATACCGGAGGCATATACCTATAGTATATAGTCTCTTCAATCCCAAAGGCCTTACCTCCTTAAAAATTCACCTCCTCTGTAATCTATTCTATTTCTATAATTATGCCTTATAGTCCCCTATCTATAAAGTCCCCTTATATTTAAATCCTTTCTATTCCTTTTTAAAAGGATAGCTAGCTTTAAGGACTAGATTGTTTATTAATATCTTTTATTTATATCTAATATTCCTTTTTTAAAACCTTGTAATAACCTAAATAGAAACTTTATAGATACCCTATAGAAAGCTATCGCCCTAAGGCAGAAAGGTCCCTTTAATAGTAAGAGATTGCGATAATATAAACCTCTAGGTAAGACGGTTAAACGAGCCCTAATACCTAGATACACTAGGAGCTTAAAGACTCTCGCATATTTACAGTTACCGAAAAACGCTAAGAAAAACGCAGACACCTTCTATAACGGCTATAATACTACTAAAAAGTAGCTAGAACCCCTGGCCCTAATTAGGCTAATTAAAAGATTAAGCGCTAGAAGCAACCCTAAGATTTTCCCCTAAGCTAAAAATGCTAGAGAAATATATTTGTCACGGGACCACCCCATAACACCTCGCACACGTCCACCTGTTTCTACCGTCTCGATCTCTATATTAACGACTTAGTTAATTAAGGCACGTAACGGCAATCTAAGGCAATTTGCCATTACGTGACGGCAATCTACGGTAATCTGCCGTCCTTTACTATATTCCACCAAATTCTGCTAAGATCTGCTAGGACTATAACCCGAAGCCTATTCTGCCCTATGTATGTATTAACCAAGCAACCAAGTTAACGATATATACCCTTTTCTTCCTATTTCCCTACTTTCTTTCCTTATATAACGTCTTAACTTTATTACACAGTTTATGTACGTAGCTTAATAATATCTACTTTGCTATATATTATTGTCGCTTGTACTTACTCTGTAACACTATATTGCGTTAAACTATATACTCCATTCTGCTCTAACCAACATATAGAACAACCTGGAAACCCCCTTGTCCATAAATAACCTACGCACCCTATTTATTAAACAAATAAGAAGTCTCTAAGAGCCTTTTACAGACGCTCTTGCCTAATAAGAAACTTAGTATTATAAGACGATCTAATCCCTAAAAAAGGAAGTTAAAGAGATTTATTATAACCTACAGCCTACTATACCGTCGCCCCTACCTGTCCCTACTACTATTAACCTATAAACACTAGATAAGAAGAACGTATCTAAAACTAACTCCTTAACCCCAAATTCGCTAGTTAATGCCCCTAAAAAAAATTATCTAAACGTCTCCCTAATCCTCCTGCCTATTCTAGTAAGAGGAGTAAGCTATGCTCTTTCCTTAACCAACTTCAAAACAAGTTAAGTAGTAATATTGACCGCTACCATACCCCTAATAGTTAGCTTTGTTACGCTATAAGCCGCCTAAAAGGAGATGCCGCGGACACTATATACCCGTTCCAACTAAGTACGGTAGAGGAACTAGTCACTATACTAGAAGCATCTTATAGCGACCCTAACCAAGTTACTATGTTATAAAGGAAACTAAATAAGATGATATAGGGTTCTAAGAACTTCCTATTATACTTCGCTGAATTCCACCGCTATACTAAGGAGACTGGATGGAACGAACCAGCCTTAATTAATCGCCTAGTAGAGTCTCTAAACCCTAAATTAAAAGCATCTCTTATAGGAGTTAAACTGCTAGGTACTATTACTGCCTACGCTAACGTTATTAATGGCCTATATAATGACTTACTACGCCTTGCCCTAAAATATATACCTTAATACTCTGCCCCCTAGCCGCCTAAGACCCGCAAGGACTTAGACGCTATGGATATTAACACTGGAACCCTTTTTTATGCCCTAAAAGGATCTGCTAAATAAGAGCGACGCATTAAATATAGCCTCTGTTTTAAGTGCGGAAGCGACGCTTATATCTCTAGCTACTACTCCGTCCCTTTCTAAAAGAATTTATAAATGGTTAATACTTGTTAGTTATACAGGGTGACTTACCAATAACGACTACTTAAGTAGGTTACAGTGATGTTGGTTAAAAGCTTGATATGTTTAGAATGAGGAAGGGCGAGGAGCTTAAGACTCCTCGCTACACTAGTGCTGTGGCGTCACGTGACGACCGCTTGCCTTATTCCCAACACTGGCAACTCTTCTTTTATAGTTGCCATCTATATATAAATACTGCTTGGCTAGCGTAACAAATATCAATCCTTTTTACTTACTATTGCTATTATAATATAAGTCTCGCTATCCTAAAATTTGTATCTTAGCATGTGGTGCTTTCTTACTTGGAGTCGTGGGCGCATATCGTGTTAGGGCCGCTAAGGCGCTAGTTATAAGCGAGCCAATAGCAATTTTCTATCCTAGGGATAGAAAATCCTGATTAGCTAGTTAGAATTAGGGTCTATAGATTATTATACTCCTACTCCCTTTTAACCTAACCTTTAACCTATATATATAGAGTGTTTATGTTAACAAATATTTCTAGAGCCTTGTTTAGGTTTGCCTTTGTTATTATATCTACCGGGTTATCTTGGCCATTAATCTATTAGATCTTAAAGAGTTCTTACCATTTATAGGATTGCCAAAGTGCTATAATATTAATTATAAGGCGCTTCTCCTTTATAGTACCAAGCTTAACTAAACACTTGTAGAGGGAATATAAGTCGGTGCACACGATTATAGGGATAATAGGGAGTTTAAGTTAATCTATAATTATCTTTAGGGTAGTTCTAATTGTAATTGCTATATTAACTCCGCTAACCATTCTATATATCTCTGATGCTAGAACGCTTCGGGTGACATACTTACTCTTAGTTAAGCTCTAATAGATAAAATTGCTGTAGATTATAAAGTTATTCTCTCTAGTAGATTTATTTGCAATAATAATCTTATATCCTAGCTAGGAGCTAAAATCTTTATTATTTACAAACAATCCATTAACAAATATAAAGAGCTTAGCGGTAGGAAGATTAATAGGCATATAGAGTAGTCCCCAATTAAGATGGTTTATTTGCTAGGAAAGACGCTTATTTAGGGCAAGGACGTTATCCTTAGTTGGTTTCTGGTATTAAGCGGCAACAGAGAGATTAAATAAAGCCTTAGGTTAATAGATAGAAGCAATATAAACTCTATAAGCGTGTTGCTCCATATATCCTTGCTTTGGAGAATTAATGTTAATAATATTAATCTTCTTACCTTAATCTTTCTGGCGCAAAGCAATAGAATCCTTGTTTAGGGAGAGAATGCATCTATTAAAAAGTAATAGTGTTGTTAAATTAAGCTTTTCCTTTAGCTTTGCTATAAGATTTGCCTTTACTAGCTCATCTTCTTTAAGAGCTGAGAATTGGTCGTCTCCTAAAATAATTATATTATTGGTTTGCATGCCGATAATTCCAAATGGAGTTCCCGTGGTTATAATAAGGAAGTATAGGTTAAATATAGAAGTAGTTATTAAAAGCTTCTCTTTATAGTGCTTACTATAGGTAGCCCACTAATAAGTTCCTGCCTCTGTAATTCTATATAATAGCTTAAGCACAACCATGATTGTATCTTCGGGATATTAGTGGCGAATTTGCTCTGGAAGGTATGCTAATATTAAGCGCTAAAGGTGCGTCTCTAATTAGGTATAGGCCTGAGTAATATCTTATAAATAGACTACTATTCTATTCTTTATTAAGGAGGGAGCTAGTGTAAGAATAACCCGCTAACTAGCTTATTAAATTATAGGAGATTGCGTAAGAATTACCTCCTTACCATTATTATTGTAATCTTGGATAACAAGCCTTAATTTCTTAAATAGGGCGTTAGTAGCTTTGCCCTTAATCTCATTAACTATTCTTAACTTAAAGATGCGAACTTTATTAAACTTAGTAGGGTTATACTTCTTAAATTTAAAGACTTCTCTTATAATAAGACCATTAATCTCCTACTTGTTAAATACTTGGAAAGGAGCTCCTGGGGTTATAATACAACCTTCCTTTTAGAGCTATTTTGCGAGCTTAAAGTTAGCCTTCTCCTTGGCTGTTATAAAAGCTATTAATAACTTAACTCTATTCTTAATGGCGGTAATGAATTGCTCTTTAAAATTAATAAGATATTAGTGATTTTGTAATCCTTTAGGCGACCTCTACCGCGTTATAGTTACGGCGTATCTACTATAATTGTATTAGAATTGTAGTCGCCTTTTAGAGCACGTTAATTATGGTTCTTCTCTAGGGCATCTTCTAGGGCATTCTGTAAAGGCTTAAAACTATTATCTTTGTAGTAAGGCTTAATAATAGTTAAACGGAATTAAGTGGGTCTGTAAGGCATCTAAATAGTGCAAGTTTAACCATTAATTATAATAAGTTAATATAGGCCTAACCATTCTCTCTTTTTACGCCATACGCGTACCTTAGACTGGAGTGGCAGATTAAGCGTAGTTAAGGTATTTAGGCCATTTCTTATTCCTAGTGCGTCGTTAACCTAGCGTGTAGCGTAGAGACGTTGGACCTCCTTTATTACTTTATAAATAGCCTCAGCCCGTTGCATAGTAGAGGGAGATGGTGGAGAATTGTTAGTTATTTAAGGGTAGGCGCCAAAGACTAGCAATATAGGTACAAGTCTATCCGGGCCAGCGGAATTGTTAATAGCTTTAATAGCCATTTATAAGGTAAGTTCTTTGCTAGCGTCCTCTAGTTCTAAAGAGATAATCTTATATACGCGGCGTAATAGTGTGTAATATTGCTCCACTTTTCTAACACTATTATGTGCCTTAATAGGGACTTCCTTAACCTTAATTGCTATTACCTTTATCTATTATCAAAACTCTATAGATAAGAAGTTCTTTTCTATATTATAGACGATTTGGTTAGGGGGTCTTTAGTAAACATTAATTTAGTATAATTAAAGGGTATCCTATACATTCCTAGCTGACATATCCTTTAAGAAACGTGCGGCTTAGAAGGAAGTTAAGAAGTTAATAACTTAGAGTACTAGCTTACCGCTAAGATATATAACGTTAACGATAATACAGAAGTTAAAGTTGTAGTTATCTTTAAGGGTAAACTTAAATCGGCCAGGGGACTTCTGGTTTATTTAGCAGTAATAGTAGTACTTTATAAGATGCTTAATTGCCTTAACCTTAACTTTATGGCCTGCTCGCTGAAGAACCCTAAGTAATTGGTAAACGGATAGGTAGCTAAAACAACGGTATAGTTAACGTAGCTCTAACTTGGTTAAGTGGCTCTAAGCAACGCTCTTTTCTAGTTAATAAAGAAGCAACTAGGGGTAACCCTATTTGCGCATAATAGGCACCTAATTATCTCCCTAAACGAGCATATTTTTAAGGTTATTAAGTTTAACGCCTAATTTATCTATATCTCCGATATAAAATAGAAATAGGGTGTTCGCGGGAACAATATAAAAAGTAATATACCCTAAGGGGGTTTTAACCTTAATTATACTAAGAGAGATTGCAGTATCCTTACTAAAACGAATTGTATATTGGCCTGCTGTTAATTAGTTAATCTAAACAGAGCTATTAAGCTACTAAAGAGCTCGAACTTAAGGTTCTCCTACTATAGATACTCCTACGGCTCTAGTATCTAGCATAATACTATAGAAGACGTTCGCCGAGTATCTGTTGTTAAAGGAGAATATAAAACTCTCCTTTAGCTTATTAAAGATGTCTAACTTCATAATAGCATAGAGTATGGATTGGTTATTAAGAACAGTAATGGTTTATATGCCATCTACCTCAATATACTTAGTGAAGTATTAGTTGGGAGAGTAGTCCTTAATTTCTATATCTATAAGAAGCTGTTTAGCCTTATTAGCCTTACCCTTAAGATCCTCTACGCCTTTATATTAAACTAGGAAGCTTTGGAAGTAGGCTATAGTAACCTTACAATTTCCAACATTTCTTATACTTTGGCGAAACTTATTATATGCCTTCTTTCGCTTATTAAAAGAATGCCTAGTTAACTAGCAATTTGGTTTCTTATATACATAGCACTTCTTCTAGCGATTACTTTAGAATGAACCTCCATAAGGACCTCCACCTTTACCTTATGGTTGTTAATTATACCCTCTGCCGTATTACCTACTACGGCTACTATATGTTCGATCAGTCCAGTTATAATTATATTAGTCGGGCGGGTCGATTAAAGTAGGTTAGAGTTAGGCATTAAATTGCTATACTTCTTAAGAGCGTAGAGCGGTGCTAATAGAAGATCTTAATTAAGCACATACTCCTTTATAAGTATTTGCAGGATTAAAGAGAGTAAGGTTACATTTTTTAACGCCTTAGTATACGCTAATGACTTAATCACATAGGCTGAAATTCTCTTAATATGATTTAGATAAACCATATTAAATTATCTAAAGTTGATTAAAGAGCTTTTAAAGATAATTAAGCCAAGGGACACCTAGGTTTATAGTAATAATCCTTAGAAAGGTAGTCTCTCTCCATTCTAATATATACTGCTGCTTATTCTCTTTTGTTTTGAAGTGGTATCTTGACTTATATATTATGCGGTCAAAATCGTATCCTTTTCCTGCTAAACGATTATAATAGAAGGTACTAGCTTGGCCCTTAAGCATAACGGAATAGGCGTTGTGGTATTTATTAGACTCTATTCCTACCTTCTAGCAACAGTTATAGAAGATATATAGTTTTGAATTAAGAATATTATATAATTCCCTACTAAACTTCTTCTCCTGATCTAAATAGAGCTTTGCAAGCTCTATAAGCAATTTTAAACTGCCTCCAATTTGAGATTGAGATAGAGGAGGTGGGAGTTGCATATAGGCTACAGTGGGGACGTAGGTCTAGTCGGTGGGGTCTAAAGGCTATTAGATCGCGAAGTAGGGGGATCTTGTGCTTGCTAAAGGGCAGTAGTTAAAGTTGTGGGTTGAATTGGTTAATACAAGGGAGTTGAAGATGGAGGTAGAAGCGTCTCTGATAGTATATTGCTTGGGTTCTATCGTGAATTAAGCTTCCTTATAGTGTGTAATTAGTGCTTAATCTCTTATAGAGTCCATTTATGCTCTTCTTTTGCGTTAATAACTTGCTCCTAAATGTTATCTCTAATAGCACCCCTATCTATAGGTACGAACACTCTATTCTCCCATAGAAAGTTATGGAAGTCCTATATAATATCCTTGTTTGCAGGAGCCTATGTTTCCTTTGTCTATCCAATAAAGTCCTCCTTTATATAGTACTATAGCATAGTGTCGTTGTATTCGCTGTCTTTGTAGTGTGCTATATAGTGTAATAAGAATCCGTTTAAGTCTTGTTAATTAACATCTTTAGGATTAATTATGGCGGTTTTCTATATCTCTGGGTTAATGTCGTCCTTGTACTTCTTTGGGTAGGTTAACGCCATAATAGCTGTTATTAAAGATTGTTTAACGCGTTTTGATAAAAATTAAGGGAAATAAAGGTTGTTTAATGTGTAGTTAGGTAGTAATCGTGATCCTATAGTCTACGAAGGTACACCAAAGGTATTAAGATAGTTGTTTTAACGCGTTTTGGATATTAACTTAAAACCCTAGGTTTAGTGACACTTCTAACCTAAAGTACTTGACCAAATCTTCGTAAACATGGTTGTTCTGCGTAATAGACGTAACTTGGTATCTCCTAGTACTTAGTAACACTTTTATTACTAGTTTTCCATAAGTCTAAGGTAGCATAGTATTGCCGGGATCCATTCTATATAAGCGCATATGGCACCCCTATATAAGACTGTTTCTTCTGTTCGAAAACCTAGCTGCTCTATAATTAACTATATATTTAACCACTAATTAGTGTTAGTTATATAGGGTGACTCACTAATAACAACTACTCAAGTAGGTTATAGTGATGTTGGTTAAAAGCTTGATATGTTTAGAATAAGGAAGGGCGAGGAGCTTAAGACTCCTCGCCACGCTAGTGCCGCGGCGTCACGTGATAACCGCTTGCCTCATTCCCAACAATACTAGTAGCCGTTTACCATACCAATCCTCCAGTTACCGTCCCCAATCTTTACCTAGTTCTAGCCCCGCATCTAATAAGCACCACTTATAAGGATAAAGTTATAACTAATATTCTATAGGAACCCCTTCCTACTTACTACTAAAAGGTGCATTCTGGAGTTAAGTTGCTTTTTAGGATAGCTATATTATAGGATCTTGTTAAATGCATTAGATATTGCAAACCCTAACTCTTAGGATTGTAGTATAACTATTAACTATTATCTCTAGTAGAAAGGTTAATAGGCTAATGCTTAAGTCCTAATTAATATAGGAGCTAGCGGCATAGGATTTATTAATAGGATCTTTATATAAGACAATAGGTTTACCCTAATACCCCTTAACTAGCATATTGACGTATTTGGATTTAATGGCAAACGCACTGTCTTAGGCTGTATTACTTATATAGCGGCCCTAAGACTCTAATACCTAAACTATAAAGAACTAATTAGGCTTTATGTTACCACCCTAAGTTATTTAGTAATCCTTGGACAACCCTAGATAAAGCTATATAAGGTAACCATTAATTGGGAGAACCTTAAGCTTCTATTTACCGCCTCCCGTTGCAAACAGAAGTGCCTTATAACTTACTACTTAGACTTAGAACTAGAACCTAAAAAATCCACCAGAATCTACTAGTCTGAAATTTCTACTAATGTCTACCCTATATCTTAAAAGTCTACCCAATTCCATTGACCCAAGAATTCTACCAAATTCCACTAATATAAGATTTCTACTAATGTCTATTAAGGACCTGAAAATTACACTAAACTACATAAACTAACCCTAACTACTACACTGCCCTAAACCAAGCAGAAGCCTAAGCTTAAGCTTAATATACGAAAGTACTAGAAGAACTGGTACTCTACTATAAAAAGAATACTTAAAGAACCTAAACCTAAATCTAACACTAACTCTGTACCTAATACTGAACCTAAAGCTAAATAAGAACCTATATAAGAAACTAAGGATGACCTAAGCCCGCTCGACACCTTAGATATTTATATAATTAGAGCTACTCTACTTATATAACTTACCAGGAAACTAGAATATACGATCTTTGCTGTTATAATGGCCGATATTAAGAAGGCCTTAGCACTAAAGAAGTATACTAACCCCGCTATGAAGGTACCTATAGAGTATTATAAGTATCTAGATATATTTTTATAAAAGGAAGCTAATAAGCTACCGGAATGCCGTCTATATAATTATAAGATTGTAATTAAAGAAGGAAAACACCTTAGATTTAGACCGCTATATAGAATGTCCTAGAATAAACTCTAGGTACTATGGAAGTACTTAGACGAGTATCTAGACAAAGGATTTATTAGAGCAAGTTCTTTACCTATAGCCGTACTAGTAATCTTTGTCAAGAAACCTAGCGGTGGTCTACGCTTCTGCGTAGACCACTAGGCTCTTAATGCTGTTACTGTTAAGAACTAATACCCAATCCCGTTAATCTAAGAGATACTAAACTAATTAAGTAAGGCTCGCTTCTATATAAAGCTTAATATTATCCACGCATTTAATTGCCTTTGTATCGCGAAAGGAGACAAATAGCTTACTACATTTTATACTTAATACGGGTTATTTAAGTACTTAGTAATGCCATTTGGCCTTATAAATGCCCCAAGTTCATTTTAACACTTTATAAATAATACCCTGCACCTATACCTGGACGTCTTTTGTACTGCTTATATTAACAACATCTTAATATACAGCAATAATCTGGCTAAACACTGAAAATATATTAAACTGGTCCTGCAAGCCTTGTGCGGAGCTGGCCTATAATTAGATATAGATAAATGCGAGTTCCATAAAACGGAAGTCCTATACCTTAGACTTATTATTTCTATAGACGGTATATAAATGGACCCTAAGAAAGTTAAAGTAATTATAAACTGGCAAGAACCTAAGAATGTTAAGGACGTATAAGCCTTTATAGGATTCGCCAACTTCTACTAATAGTTTATTAATAACTTCTCTACCTTGGTTTTACCCCTTATAGCCTTAACCTAAAAGGACAAAGCCTTTATCTTTAATAAAGAAAGCAAGAAAGCTTTTGCTTACCTAAAAGTTATATTTACTACTGCACCTATACTCCAACACTTCGATTTAAACTAAATAAGTGTTATAAAAGCCAACTTATCTAACTATATTACTAGAGGTATTCTGTCTTAATATAATAAGGAAGGAGTATTACACCCTATAGCATACTTTTTAAAATAACTAAGCCTAGCTAAATATAATTATAAGATCTATAATAAGGAACTGTTGGCTATTATTAGATATTTTAAACAATGGTAACCTAAACTAGAAAGCTCTAGATTCCTAATTAAGGTTCTTAGCGACTATAAGAACCTATAATACTTTACAACTATAAAACAGCTGAGCTACTGTTAGGCCTGCTAGTTAGAATATCTGTCTTGTTTTTAATTCTTAATTATATACTACCTAGGCGTTTAAGGTTAAAAACCTAATGCCCTAACCTAATGTTTATAAGACATACCAGTATAGGAAGAAGTGCGTACCTACCGCAATTAAACCCTGCTTCGCCCCGAGCTATTTAACCCTCTTGTTAAAGATGTTATAATGCACGTCCTTAAAATAACCAATTGATTAATTAAATAGATAATAGTTGATAAATACCTAAATAACGAGTTTATCTAAGAAACGCTTACGCTAATTTAAGACGGTGTTAGACGCTCTAAAAGGATTTCTTTAAGTAAATGCGAAGCTTGTGGAGACTGCTTATACTACCAGAACCGTTTAGTTGTACCTAACCACGATAAACTTAAGCTTAAGCTCCTTAAACATGCATATAATTTACTAGTAGCCGGCTACCTAGGCTAAGGAAAAACCCTGGAACTTTTCTAATAAGAGTACTATTAGCCGAATATATATAATATAATAAGAAGGTATATCTCTAGCTACTATACCTACTGACGAGCTAAAGCTTTGCATAAGATATATAACAGCTTTATAAAGCCACTACCTGTTCTAGACCAAAAATAGAAGGATATCTTAATTAACTTTATTGTTAAGCTCCCCGCAAGTAAAGGGTGTATAAATATTATAGTAGTTATAGACTAACTATCTAAGATAAAACACTTAATTGCCTGCCCTAATATATTAGCACCTGCTGTTGCCCAATTATTTCTAGATTATATATAAAAACTCTACAGACTTCCTAAAACGATTATCTTTAATAAAGGTAGACAGTTTGTCTTTGTGTTTTAAAAAGAACTAACTACCTAACTCCGTATTAAAGTACTATTATCTATAGTATACCACCTAGAAACGGACGGTTAAATGAAACGTGTAAATGCTATAATAGAACAGTATATTTAGATAGACTAGCTTATATTTGCCGAGTTTACTGTAAATAACTCCATCTTGGAAACTATAAAGGTTTCTCCATTTCTAGCTAACTATGGCCAGTACCCACAAATGGGTTTTAAACTCTTTAGTAATGTCTCTTACCCCACTTATTATGCCTTGCAGGTTATAAAAGCAAATGAATTTATAAAGAAGATGGAAGAACTATAAGAGTTCCTTACTAATAAAATAATATAGGCCCAATCTGTCTATAAAGCCGCAGTAAATAAGAACCGAACCCTAGCACCGGCCTATTAAATTGGCGACTTTGTCTAGCTAGATATAAGAAATCTAAATACAAAACGACCTACTAAGAAACTTAATTGGAAGAATGCCGGCCCTTATAAGGTTAAGAGAGTTATTTCTCCTTATGCCTACTAACTAAAACTCCCTAATACGGTTAAAATCCACCCTGTATTCTATACGTCAGTCCTCTACCCTACTGCCCCTATATTGGACGCCCTGCCTAGTGTAAGGGCGCGAAGAGGCTTCGGGGAAGATTTAAAGGAACAATATAAATTCTATCTAAATCTAAGGGTATATAGCTCTTGAAGAGAACAAGACGTTGCGTAAAGAAGAGAAAGGAATAACTAGAGAATCTTGTAATTAAATAGTTAGG
>Ga0307507_10003396_pt1 | contig 31066 bp, 10 predicted proteins | sample 7_EM_MG_FD_207223 | JGI IMG/M metagenome (GOLD analysis project Ga0307507, IMG submission 207223) | Populus trichocarpa ectomycorrhiza microbial communities from riparian zone in the Pacific Northwest, United States - 7_EM | ecosystem: Host-associated > Plants > Roots > Unclassified | place... | reverse complement strand
AGTGTGCATGCGCAGTTTTTTAAATATTATAATAAAACGTATATAAAAAAAAAAAAAAAAAAAAAAAAAGCGCCTTTCCTAGCAAATGAACTATCTCGATTAAGGACTACTCTATATACCTATTAACCTTCCTACTGCCAAGCTCTTTATATTTATTAATAGATCGTTTATAAATAATAAAGATTTCAGCTCCTAGCTAGGATATAAGATTATTATCGCGAACGAATCTACTAGAGAGAATGACTTTATAATCTACGGCAATCTTATCTATTGGAGCTTAACTAAGAGCAAGCGCATTACTTAAAGAGTTCTAGCGTCAGAGATATATAGAATGGTTGGCGGAGCTAACATGGCAATTGTAATTGGAACTACCCTTAAGATAATTACAGATCGGCTTAAACTTCCTACTATTCCTATAATTGTATACACCAACTTATATTCCCTTTATGAGTGTTTAGTTAAGCTTGGTACTACAAAGGAGAAGCGTCTTATAATCGATATTATGGCACTTCGGCAATCCTACGAGCGTCGAGAAATCTTTGAGATTTGATGGATCAATAGCCAAGATAACCCAGCAGACGTAATGACGAAGGCAAACCCAAACAAGGCACTAGAGACGTTCGTTAATACGAATACTCTGCGTATACAAGTTAAAGGTTAGGTCAAGAGGGAGTAGGAGATGTAGCAATTTAAGAGCAGCCAATTAGGATTTTCCATCCCCGGGATGGAAAATCGCTATTGGCTCGCTTACTACTAGCGCCTTGGCGGCCTCTCTGTCTTCGCATTAACCCCCAACGTTCTTCTTCTTCTTCTTCGCTTAGTATCTTTATATAGCAGTAATCTATAAGTGTATATAGATAGCAACTACAAAAGAAGAGTTGCCAGTGTCGGGAATGAGGTAAGCGGTCGTCACGTGTCGTCGCGGCACTAGCGTGGCGAGGAGCCTTAAGCTCTTCGCCCTTCCTTACTTCCAAACAATAAAGCAATATTATTAACAACATTTACTGTATCTACTCAAGTAGCATTGGTAAGTTACCCTGTGTTACTAACAGATATTATTAAGTTAGGAAGTCTATATAGTTTAAAGACGTGCTTAATAAAACATTTGGCTACTAATATTATATTAATTAAGTCTATAGGAATTATATGTCGCATTTTTATAAGACAGTTAATAACTACTATAATATTTATAAATCTATTACTGCTAGGCAAGTTAACTATAAAGTTAATTAAAATATCGCGCTATCTTTATAGAGGAATTAATAGCGGTTAAAGCACTCCTTACTTCTTTATATAAGAGGTCTTTCCATAGACGCATATCCTATATACTTAAACGTATTTTTATATATAGTTATATATTATAGGCCAGTAGTATACTTATTAAATAATTTTATAAGTCTTTATATAGCTAGGATGCCCTACTATAGGGGAGTTATATATAAATTTAAGTATCTTAAATTATAATAGTTTGGAATTCGGAACTACTATCTTCTATTAATAGTACAATTGGTTATTTTAAATCTTATATTTAGTAAGTATAATATTCTTATACTATTATTTTCCTATTTAAATTGCTTTTATTATATATATTATCCATATATTATTTTTATATTTATATTCTATTAGCTTATTAATTTCTACTTCCTATTTATTAACTTCTAACTTATTTCTGTTAAGTTCTATATTTAAAAATATAGGATATAGTTTTTTAAAATGTTTAGAAGGCAATAAGATCCAGAATTAATTTATAATCCGTTTATCTATAGCATTTGCAGGTCAGTCCTATAATTATTATATTAATATATTAGGCTTTTAATTAAGTTTGCCTAGTTAGTATATAATCTTAAAGTTAAATTATAAGAAGTATTTAGCCTAATAAATTTAGCGCTATATTAATTGCTTTATAGTTATAAAGTACTATAGGTTCTTATAGTCTATTAATACAAGTATTAGAAATAATAATCCTTTAAGCTTAAAACGCTATTATTTAAAACATCTAATAATTACAAGCAGTTCCTTATTATATATCTTATAGTTTAATTTAGTAGGGGTAAGTTTCTAGAAGAGAAAGGCTACTGGATATAGCTTACCGTTCTTATTATATTGCAATAACACTCCCCTTAGCGCATAATTAGATAAGTCTGTTTTAACAATATATTTAGAGTAGTTATAAAATAATGCTTTAGATTGTTAAAAGCTTATTTATATTTAGTGGTTTATTTAAATTTTATATATTTTTTTATTAGGTTTACTAATAACGTATTGTATCACCGAGCCGGCCATACCACCGAGCCGGCCAGCCCCCATTCTCCACCAAAAATCGTAAAAGTTACAGTATAATATCTTAACAACCACTTAACAATAAATTCTAATAATTTAGATTTAGACTTTTATATACACTATATAGCTTCTATTAAAGTTATATAGTAAATAGTTTAGTAGTTTTTAAGATATTAAAATTTGGGGGCCGAAATAAGGCCAAATTCCTATATCCTAAAAATTACTAAACTATTTACTATATAACTTTAATAGAAGCTATATAGTGTATATAAAAGTCTAAATCTAAATTATTAGAATTTATTATTAAGTGGTTGTTAAGATATTATACTGTAACTTTTACGATTTTTGGTGGGGAACGGGCGGCCGGCTCGGTGGTATGGCCGGCTCGGTGATACAATACGTTAGCTAAATAGTTTTTAAGAAGTAGTTAATAAATTATTAATAGAAATTTACAAATCCTGAAAATCCTTAAATATCCTATATATTGCTAGAGCCTTTCTAGTTTATAATTATAGTAACTTTTTTAAGGTCCATTTTAATTCCATTGCAGGATATTATTAAGCCTAAGTATATAACCTCTAACGCGTGGAACTTGTATTTCTTAATATTATATTATAGGCCCGTATCTTATAGGCGTTTAAGGAATATTTTAATATATTTCTAATGTTTAAAAAGCAAGGATAAGTAAATTAAGATATTATTAATATACGCGGTAATAAATACATTAAGGAATTTATAAAGTATATTATTAATATACGCGGTAATAAATACATTAAGGAATTTATAAAGTATATTATTAATATATTATTAAAACGTTCCAGGACCGTTTTTATGCTAAATAGCATTACTAGGTATTTAAAGAGTCCCCATTATATATAAAAAGCTATATACTTCTTATCTCCTTTATATATATAGATTTTATTAAAGGCGGCAACTATATTAAGCTTTATAAAGTACTATGCCTTTACTAAATAGTTAAGCGTCTCTTAAATTAGGGGAATTAGATATTAGTTTTAAATCATAATTATATTTAGAGCTTAATAATTAATATAGAATCTTAAGCCTTTTTCTAGCTTTTAATAAATAGTATAGGTAAGGCAAATAGAGATTAACTAGGGCGAATAAATCCTTTTTCCAGATGCTTATTAAGGTATTATTGTATTATAAGTAGTTCTTCTTATAATATACTATATAGCGGACCAATCTTTAGTGTTATGCTAGGTTTAAGTTCTATCTTAAAATCGTGCTTATCTTAGTATAAGGCTAATTAGTTTATAAATTGTTTTTTAAACTCGTTAATTAGATTATAGTACTCTTTAGGTATAAGAGGTTAAGGATTAGTATTTTATTTCGGCTCTAGTGCTTTCTTAATATCTTCTATAGTTATAGTAAAGATTTTATAATCTTATCTTTTTGCTAATAAGATAAAAGGCGCGCGGCCTATATTATATAAATTTTAAGAGATTTTAATAAAACATCTTTGCATTCTTTACCATAATTAGCAGTTATAGATTTATTATATTAGCTTAAGGTTTATAGCAAGGGCAATTTATATTATATTAAATTTAAATAGTTGTGTATATATTTATAGGGAAAATGGTTTTTTAAGTAATGACTTTAATAGTAGATTATATAGAACTTTAGTGTTTCTTTAACCTAGCTAATTAAAGGGTTATATTATTTTAGCTATCTATATTTAAGTATTATCTTATAATGCTTTAAGGGTGTTATAAATAGGGAAATATATTTAAGGTTTTTGCCTATTTATAATTTTACAAGAGCGTAGTGTATTAGTTTGCTATATATTAAGGGTTTGCCATTAAAGCCTTATAGACCTTAGGACTTATTAAGTTTCTTTAAATTTAGGCGTTAAGTTTTTGCGTAGTTTATATTAATAAAGCCTATACTAGTAGCTCCGCTATCTATAAGGATTTATACTTCTTTCTATTTTCTAAGTATTTAAATTTTGCTAAGTATATTAAAGGAGTTATATTATATATTAGTGCTAAAAGAGCCTAAATACTTATACTCTTCCACTTCTTATCTTAGGACGCGACTTGGCCTTAAAATAATTTGTTTTCTAAGTTAACTAAAAGTAAGGTACTTTATAGCATCTAAGTATAATTTATAGAGTGGGTATAATTTAAGGAATAGGAGGAACTACGGCGGACCTTTTTAATAGGGTAAGTTTAGCAATACTTTTAAATATATCCTTTTTTACTATATCTAAAGTATTCTCCATTTATAGCTTAAGTTTTTTATTTATTGGTTCCTAAGGGTATATAGGATTAAGCGGCATTAAGGTCTATAGGGTTGTATATAGGGCTTTTAGGTTTTAGAGATGGATTACGCTTTAGGGTATATACTAGTTTTATAGTATTTTAAATACAAGGTGTAGTTAACTTTAAAGAATAAGTCTGTTTATTATATTAAAGGTCCTTATTAATTTGTTAATACATTATAGCAAATTTAGATAGGTTTTTTGGCAGTTCCCTACCTACTAATTAGGCTCTAATTTTATTTAAAATAGCTTATTAAGGAGCAGTAACTCTAGCGGCTTTATTCCAATCTAGTTTACTAACTAGGCCTAAAAATTCTAAAAAGAAGCTAGTGAAGTCTTGGTTCCATTATTATAGGTTTTTAAGTTTAGTAATAGCTATATATTCGCGGCTAGCGTTATTATATATTCGTTCTAATAGGGAGATAAAGATTTTAAAATTAATAGAGGTGCTATTATAGAAGAATAGATCTATAGTTTATATAGCATTCTTACTTAAATAAGACATTTTATAGCTAACCTTGCTAGCTTTAGTAGGGTATTAGTTAGAGTTTATTAAAAGCTTAAGATAGAGCTTGGTTATAAAGGGATATAGGTTATTTTAATTTCTATTAAATATTAGAGGATCAGGGAGCTTTTTAGATTTTATAATAGGTACTAGGTTTATTACATATATAGGTTAAGCTACTATTACTAGTTTAGTATTCGCATTTAATAGGTTAGGTTTAGATACCATTATTTTAATTTTATTTATAGGTATTGCTATTAGGGTCTTTAATATATATGCTTTGGCATTATAGAGTTCTTTATAGAGTGCTTCCATTAATTACTAATACTAGGCTTCTAGTATAGCTCGCTACTAAGCTAAGGTATCTATAAAGGACTATTATATTATGGTTAACTGTTCCCTAACTAGGAATATAATACTTATGGTTATTAAAAGGGATTTAGGTTTGTTTACTATTTTAATAGTAGTTATTTTAATATAACATAATATAAGGGCGCGAAGAGACTTTAGGGAAGATTTAAAGGAATAATATAAATTCTATCTAAATTTAAGGGTATATAGCTCTTATAGAGTACAAAATATTGTATAAAAAAGAGAAAGGAATAATAAGAGAATTATAATATTAAGCAGTTAGGGGACTTAGTGGTTAATATATACGTATATATATACATGGTCTTTAACAGACTTTAATAAACTTTAGTATTATAGCGCTAGTAAAAAACAGTAGATTATAGCAGATAATTATAGACAGTTATAGACAGTTGCAGATAGTTGTAAATAGTTGCTAACAGTTGCTAGATAGTTTCCAATAGTTATCTGTTAAGTGTTTTACCAAGACATCCCCACTGTAACTGGGCTAGTCCCGTTACAGCGTATTTTTCTATATCTTTAGTAGTCCGGTCCTAATCTAAGATCTTATATATAAATTTATCGCCTTTAGTTAATCCTTACGCTTAAAATTCTGCCTACTATAACTTTAAGTAATAATATATACTAGGCAGGATAATTATATAATTGTCCTTAGTCTTATTATCTAGAGAAACGCTTCCTTAAATTATATTAGTACCGTATCTACTATTAAATAGTTTATATAGAGCTATTTATTAATAAAATAGGTTAATTAATTAATGATCTTGACTTAATAGTTAATTGACCTTGTCTTAAGCCCCTAGGACTTTAAGCTATAAAGAGACTTTACAGTATACGGGCTCCATATACGTGACTTATGTATATAACTTACGCCTTTAGAGAATATAGATTATCTAATACATCCCCTTAACTTTAAGCTCTTTAAGGTTAAAGCTAACCACCTTTTTATGTCCATCAATAAGTTAATTAAACTATAATCTTATCCAAATCCTTCCGTCTTACTCTAATATTGTCCCTTAGGTCCTCTGGTTACTTCTCCTTAGCTAGCCGTTCCTTAATATCCACTATTCTAATTATATTAATAAAGCTTTAAAACCTCTACCTAGGCAGGGCTTTTATAAGTCCATTAGCAATTATCTCCTTTATTATTGTCCATTAAAATAGTACTTATCTTATTACGTATTCCTAACATAGCCAGTATTAATAGATGTTAATATATTAGAGCTTTATAATTAGTTTTATTATATCTTCTATAATTAATTAGAGCATTTAGGTATTATCGCATTTAATAATTAAGGGCTTATTTAGCCTTAATATTATTACTTTAAACAATCTACTAATAAAGATAACTTCCTTTACTGTTTGTAATAGGGCTAATAACTTAGCTTCTATACTTAACATTATAACCACACCCTGCTTATTTACTCTTTTGGCAATTAGTCCCCTAAATAGCTTTATAATATATCCTTATAAGCTCTTTCTATTTATAGAGTTGTCCACAAATAATGCATCGCTAGCATAGATAAATAATTGCGCTTTACTTCTACCGTCTCTTCTATTATCTTATCCTTTATCGCGTATTCCTTTATCTCTCCCTCTACTGTTTATTGCTTCCTTATCTCCTCTATAGTAGATTACTCTGCTCCTCGTACTATATAGGTATTAAATTACTCTATCTACCGCTTAATAGTGCTCTTAGCTTGGGTTCTAATTAAACCTTGCCAGCTATAATACTATAAAAGCAATATCTAGACGCGTTATAGTAGCTGTATAGAGTACTAAACCCATTTTTCTCTAATATAGTATTATAGAAGCTAGTGGGGATATTAGACGGACTAATAGGTCTATATTAGGGGATAGACGCATTAGATAGATTAATTAGTAATTAGTAAGGAGGAGTTCTAATTCTACTATAGGAGTATCTAGAAAACGCCCTTTAAGATCTATCTTGTACTAGTTAGCTATCTTCTTAATATATGCTTTCTAGAATAGCCATAGGAGCCTTTAGCTATAATTATATAGCATATAGATTTCTAGGAGCCATTTTAGCTTATTAAGGGTACTTATCTAGTATTTCTTGCTTAGCTCCTTAATTGCTTTTTAAGCTTTCTTCTTATCTATCTTTTAGTAGCAGAAGACAATATTATTAATATAGAAGAAGACAACTATTTCTCCTTTTAGTATAACGTACGGCTCCTAGGGAACCTCTTTAAAACCTAATTTGTTTAATAAGCTTGTAAGATTCTTTTACTATAATAGAGGGGATCATTATAGTCTATAAAGAGCTTTTCTTAAGTATAGTACTTTGTCTATCTTTCCCTTATTAAACCCTAGCGGTAGCTTTATATAAACGACTTTATTAAGATCGTAATGGATAAATACGTTAACTATATCTATCTATATCGTCTTTAGGTTAAATTTTATAGTGATTGCTATTAGGGTCTGGAAGGTTGTACTTACTAATATAGTAGCTCTTATAGGTAGGTCTTCTAGGGTCTATTAATTTCCGTATACATTAACCATGCCTTATATTTCTAGAGGAATCTATACTTATCTATCTTATAGATAAACACCTATATTAAGCTAAAGATCTACCGTCCCTTTACGTACTTCTTATCTATTTCTTAAAACGACCTTATTTAATAATAGGATTAGAGGTAAGCTTATTAAGCTTCTTAGAACTAATATCAAGGGGGATAGATATTAAGGTTATGGATTAACTAACATAGCGGAGGTAAGTTCTTCCTATATAATCTAACATTATATATTCTGCCTGATTTCAGCTTACTATTATTAAGTTAACTATTAAGGTTAAACTTCCTTCCTGCTAAGAAGGCGCCATAATAGGCTAAAGTAATCCATTTAGTAATAAAGTCTTTAAACCTATTATCGCAGACTTCCTTAAATAAGTCTTTAACTAAGTTATTAAACACCCCCTAAGTGTTAAACGTATCTCCTACTTAATAAGTAACGTCTTAATTAATATCTTAAACTGAAATTATAGGATAATTAATATAAAGAGTATATAGAGATTCTTTATCTTCTTCTATTGGAGGTGGCGTATAATATATATCTTTAAGAGCTCTTGCAAGCTTAAGATCTGCTAACTTATTAAAGATCTAAACTGGTTTATTATTAACGTTGTTGTCTTCCTCTTAAATTAACGGTTTAAATACTTCTTTATTATCTTCCAGAAGAACCTTATTCTTAGTTAGGGTATTAGGGTATTAGATCCCTTTAACTAGCGTACCTAATTTAGCGTGTAGATCCTTTAAGATATCTGTTTGCTTACCGTTAAAAAACATCTTTTTATTAAAGATAATATCCCTAGTAGAGATAATAATACCTTTATATGGGATCCAGATCCTGTAAATATTGGTAGAGTTATAGCTAATAAGGTAGCTAATATAGGCTTACGGATCTAGCTTGCTTAGCCTTTTCTTCTTTAGCTGGGCATCTAATGTTATTATATACGCCCTACAGCCGTAGGCTTTTAGGTGCGCTAGTTGCGGTTTTCTTAATCTCCTATTAGCTAGGAAGGTATAGAACCTTTTATATAGCAATTTCCATCTATTACTTTCCTGTAGCGTTTAATCTTAAAGGTAGACTATATAGTTAACTATCTTATTCTATAGATTATATAGTAGATTAGCAGCAATTCTTATTACTTATGCTCTCTTAATAATTACACCTCCTAAGCGTTTAGTGGTACTATTCTAAGCTTAGATATATGGCGCTAAAGGCTTAAATATAATCCCTTAGGTCTATAGCCATTTAAGGGTTCTCCTTTTCCTTAGCTTATTGTCTAATTTAATAGTATTAACTTTAAGGTTATACCTTAGACAAATCCATAGAATAAAATCTTTAAGCACTTATAGTGTCTCCTTCTTCTTGCTAAATATTATTATAAAATACAGGAAGAATCTTCCTAAGAAGGTATTATAGATAAGTATAACTTATATAAATCTAGTATGCGCTTTCTTAAGGTTAGTCCAGTTAATATAAAGGTTAAGATAAGGTTTATTAATATTCTATTCTAAAAACCTTTATAAGACCTAACGCTTAATTTTAGCAAGACTGTAGTGTTAACATTCCATTATCTTAGGGCTTTAAAGCCTAACTCTTAGGGCGTTAATACCTAAATAATAAAGGCTTATAGGTCCTAGATAACCTAAACGTAGATACTATAGTTATATATTACCTTTTATATCTAGATAAATATCTCTTAATAATACTCTATACTTCTATTAGCAGCATAGCAGTTAGCTTATATTAAACGCTAATAGACTTTTTAGTTAGACGTATTTAATAGTTTATTATCTGTAATATTCTTCCATTTAATATAGGATTATATTATCCTTCCAAACTAGAAGATTGTTATCTCCTTTATTGTCCTAGTAGTACCCTTATTTTTAAAGTAGACGGAATAACACTATATTTATATTAAAGTCTGTGTAAAAGGTAACATCCTTAAGATATAGGATTCCCTTACTCTTATCTAGTTTTATAACTTAAATAGTAATATTACTAGAGCCTAGTATAGGCACTTCTAAGCTACTGGCGATAATATATTTATATCTTAAAGCTTTTCTAAAGTTATAAAAATAAGAGAGGTTATTAAAGACATAGAGAGTAGTTCCTAAGTTATGAATAGTTAATAGCTTTAGTAGATGGATTTAACCTATATAAAACAATTTTAGGAATATTACATTAGCTTCTCCCTTAATCTTAACTTCCTAACTCTCGTCCTATTATTATTATTAAGCTTTATCTTCTTATTCTTTAAGTCTAATCTTCGCAACTTAGTTAGTGAGATCCTTATTCTTTTTTACCTTCTTTAATACCCTTTTAATGTAAGTATCTCTAATTATAACTCCTATAGGTTTTTTATCTTTAAATAAACACCAATAGTCCTAAAGGGAGTGTCCTTATATTCCGCACGCTAGGTACTTAGGTATTAGCTTTTTATAAGACGTCTCCTTATCCACTAGTATCCTAGCTCTCTTTAAGCGGCTCTTATATACTAAGGCTCTTCCTCTTTATAAACCTTTAGTAGTATTAGAGTAATTCTTAATAGCTTACTCTATAAAGTCTATATTAAAGGTACTCCCTCTTATAGTAGTATTAGCTTTCTTTAAGGGTGTTCTAAGTCCTTCTTATAGCTCCTTTACTACTCTACAGTATTTAGAAGATCTTAACTTCTAAGGGTTATTTAATTTAGTGTGTACTTTATATAGTAGGCGTTGCTAAAAGGTTAAATAACTTCTACTAATTCTTAAAGCTAGATTCCATTAGACATTTAAGGGATTTTATACTTCTCTCCTAGTAACATTATATATTCCCATTAGTTCAGCCATTAGTTTAGCTTTAATAACTACTTAAACCCCTTAAGAGCTTCTATATATTAGTATTATACCTTCTTCCTAATAAATAATAAGGTAGGTTCTATATTCTCCTTTAATTAGAATAGCTATTCTCTAACTATTAAGGAAGTGTTAAGCAATAGCTTCTTTTAAATTAATACTATAGATATAATCTAGGTGCAGATCTATTAAAGGTACTCCTCTTATTTTAGGAAATACTTTATATCCTAGTTATAGTATTATCTGCTATTCTTATACACTCTCTATTAATTTATTAAGAGCTATATATATAAGGTTGCATTCTTATTAAAATCTGTAACTTCTAAATAGGCTGGTTCTTATAGTAGACCTTATTAAAGTACTGCATTATCTAGGTTAATATAGGCCCAAATTCGCTAATCTATAAGGGCTCGGAGTTGCTATAGCTATTATTCTCAGTCTTCTAGCTTATTAAGGATAATTATAGTTAATAAACTTATTAGTAGAGTTATTTAACTGATAGGCAAAGGAGGAATTAAGATAGTATTTTATTGTTAGGATCGTCCTATAATAATTAAGGTGGAATCTTATAGAATTTTATAGAATATCGTAAAATCTTATATTAGAATTATCCTGTAATAATTAAGGTGGAATTTTTATTAGAGTCTGCGTCCTAAGATAATAAGGTATTAGAGTCTAACAATAAGGTAGAATTTCTTTAAATAATTAAGCAATAGCTAAATAGCTTCTTAAGTCGGCGGACCGGGCTTATAACTGTTAGACAGTTTATATAGAGCTATTTATTAATATAATTAATATAATTAATTAATAATCTTAACTTAATGACTAATTAACCTTATTTTAAGCCCCTAGGACTTTAAGCTATAAAGAGACTTTATAGTGCACGGGCTCTATATATATAACCTACGTCTTTAAAGAATATAGATTATCTAACATCTACTCTCTATAAGGGAAGGAATATTTATATTAATATAATAGAAAGCTATAGAGTCCCCCTTAACTATAAACTTTGCATAATAGGGATAGGAGATAAGTTGCTACTAGCTATTAGGTCTAAGAGCGTAATAGAGACAGTAGTACTTAGGATCTTATCTTATTAGCTGCTAGTAGAGACTATAAACCATTATTCTTAACTAGCTATAATTTAGCCGCCCATTAATTAGACGCTAATAATAGCAGTATATATATATTCCCTTATTAATTATTTCTAAGATGCTAAATTCTACTACTATCTAAATATATTCAAAACTACAGATCTTTCTTGCTTCTATATATTTTAGTTATCTAGTAATAGTATCTAATTAAGCAAAGCCTCTCTATTATAGAAAAACCTTAATACTAAGTTATAAATAAACTTATATAGTCTTAAGGAGCTAGACGGAACTAGAGGCCTATAAGCCTTTTAGAACTAGAAATATATAATAGGATCTGTCTTTATAGTACTAAGGTAGTTATAAGCATAATATAGTAAATAAAGTCTATAATATAGTATGGTATAGTTTAGACCTTTTATTACTAAGCCTATATATCCTCCTATAGCTTATATATGCATCTAATAGACCGTATATATCTCTAGGTTAGAACTAGCCACCCTATACTAACTACGTAAGAGCTTTATAACCTTAGTTGGTTTAATTTTAGTAGTTTGGTTTAGGGACCCCTTAAGATAAGCTAGTATATTATTCTTGTAGTTATATCCTTGTTTTGCATAGAGTATTACTATAATATCTACAGCCTCCTTAATATATTCCTTATTATCTCCTAGCTTAATAACATTTTTATTAAATATTAATTCTACTCCTAGCCCTCCTACTTCTAGGTAAATAACTATAAGCCCTCTTTTTAAAGAGGATATAGGCAGCCACGGGGGTAAGCTAGTAGGCATTCTAGCTACAAGAATACTTTTATTTATAGATAATAAAGGCAAGTTAACTAATATAGGTAATCCTTATTAGGATAGACTTAGGATAATACTAATATCTCCTCCTTAAATAGGCGTTGACGGCTAAAAAGCTAATAGATTTATTATGTTAAAAGTATATTATAAATATGTTTGCAGTATAAGAGCTAAGCTCTTTCCTACTTATTTAATTCTAATATTAGTAACTTCTAGTCCCACTATAGTTAATCTCCTGCTATTTAGCGGTAGGTCCTTATTTAGAATAAGGAAGCCAGTTAAGTGTCTTTTTAAACTATACTTATTTACCACCTAGTCTAATATTGCCCTTCCTAACTTTATAGGCGCGAGCGCGAAATTAGCTGGCTATAGTTAAGTAGTAGTCTTAATACCGCGTCCTAGATAATTAAGCGTCTTAATTAGCGCTTTATTAACTCTTACTATAACTTTAAAAAGTAGATAGACTATAAGCTTTTAGATAGCGGAGAGGAAGTTATAGAAGACTACGTATTTAAGCGGTCCGTTAAGGACATCTTATCCCTAGGCCTTTTGGATAGTCTCTCTAGCTTTATTACACTAGTTTCTCTAATTTTTAGCTATTTTACTAATATTAGAGATATCCCTAAAGATTAATATAAACGCGTCCTTTCCTAGAGATGCCTGCAGCCTACTATTATTATTAATAAAATTAACTACTATACTAGCAGCATCTACGTAGTTTTCCTAAGAGAGCAAAATTTTGTTATAGATTTAGACGAGCACTATATAATACTAATTAACTATAAAGCCTCTAACTTCTATAAAGATGTTACTAATTTGTTGCTTAGCTCCTTTATATAGTACTAACGGTCTACTTAATAAAGACATAATAAGTATGCTATTATTAATTCTATTTGGTTTATACTTTAGCTAATTATAACTATCTTTAAGATTTAAGGGCGAGAAGGTGAATTTCTAAATAAGGTTTTATAATTATAATAGTCTACTAAATCTAGGTAGTAGTATAAAGTTCTACTAGTTCTAACTGCTAAATAGACTAATTATAATTTTCTATACCCAGTATAGAAAATTACTATTAGCTTAATAAAGGCGGTAAGTAGAATTAATATCTTTATAGTAAACAAATCTAGGTACTTATATACAAGCATTCCTCTGCCCTTATCTTACTATTAATATATATTAGATTCCTATAACTAAAAAAAGTAAATAAGAAATAGAAAGAGCTTTAGGAAATATAGTAAATAAACAGATAGGCTACGCGGCTATTATTGATATCTTCTCCCCCGCCTTAAAACTTAACTATTCCCTAGTTAAACATTTTATACTTAGTTCTATTAAATAATCTTTCTAAAACGCGTACTTCTTAAACTACGCAGCGTTGCAATATAGGTGGATTTTATATAATATCTTCCTTAGACTTTAGCTCTACTGTTATTTCTTATAGTATAGTTCTACTTAACTAGTTAAGCCAGTCTTCCTAGCGGACTTTAGATATCTATTCCCTAGAGTTTACAGTTCCTCGTCAAAAGTCTCCGGCCGAGCGCATTTTTAAGATAACCAACTTTATTAAATTACTATATAACAATCCATATAATTAAATCTAAAACTGTAAAAAAACATTTAAAGTTTATATTATATATAAAATCTAGCTATTATAACCTTTTTTTTTAAATTTAAGACCTATAACTCTTTTAAAAATCTTATTGATTCTTTATTAAATCTATAATATTTAATATATATTTTCTACTACTAAATATTAAAACCAAAATTTAAAAATTTATTATTTTATAGAGATTTATATTTACTAGGACTTTTTTTGTTTAAAATTTTATTTTAAAAGCATAAAAGTTTATTATAAACCTTTTAACCCCCATTTTTTCAAATTTGTATGGAGAATTGCATTTTTTTCCTGTTTTTTTTAACTTTATAACCTTATAATAATTTTTTATGCTTTTTAAATTAAATTTTAAATAAAAGAGATTTTAGTAAAAGCAAATCTCTACAAAATATTCAATTTTTAAAAAATATTTTTAATATTTAGTGGTAGAAAATATACACTAAATATGGTGAGTTTTACAGTCGTTTAAGAAATATCGGGAACTCGCTTAGGACGCGAAAGAGCCGCATCGCACCTCACCAAAATTTGTATGAGGGGCAATTCTTTCAATTTTAACCACTATTAATGCGTTAACTACCTGCTATAAGTGCCCAAATATTAAAGCTAGCGCGTTACTTAGTTAAGTTAATTATATAGAAATTTTGGTGTTGCAACCTTGGCGCCCGGACAGCAGCAGCTGCCTACTTAATTGTTGGGCCGTACTCCAAAGCCTTCTAAACCAGAGCGGGCTCAATCTACGCCTGCTTCTGCTGTCTTACCGCTTAAAAAGAAGGTGAAGAGGAAGGTAAAGGTCGAAGAAGAGGCAGAAGATATACTAGTGCCGTAGACGTCGCCGGCGACGTCTGTAGAGCCTGCATGACATTAGATCTATAGGAGGACTACGGCTTTAAGATTAGTACGCTAGTTAGAATTAGGTCTCAAAGTTTAAGCAGTTGATATAGTATTTATCTATCAATCTATAACATATCCTGCCTCTTGGAAGTGGGCTCTTGTATGCGTACCACATACTTGACTAACAGCAAAATGTAAGAAGCTTTTAAAGCTCTCAAAGTCCTTAACTAGTTGCTGGTTCCTTCTGATCTAAGCCTTAATGTCATTAAACGTAGCCTTAATAGGATTGTAATCTGGCGAGTATGGTGGTAGGAATTTTAGTAAAACGCCGTGCTGCTCACAGAGCTCTTAAAGCCGTGTTAGTTTATGGATTGCCGCGTTATTAAGAATAAGGACTGATCTTGGCCCTGAATAAGGTAAATAATAAGGTAGTACCTGCTCCTTAATAAAGGCTTTAAATATCGCAGAGGTAATAGAGCCTTAAAAGATAATATAGGTCAGATACCCGTCGACTGTTAAGGCTGGTAGAAGACTCCACCTCTCTAACCTCTTAAGCGGGCGTAATACACCACATTCAGTCCCTTCTAGTAACCAGCCGTACTTCCTATCACCAGTTCTCTCGTTCGCCGCTGACTTATTAAGAAATACAAGCTGCTCTGCCGTCCAGCTCTTTTGGATACCAATCCAGGCGTTGCGGAGGAGGCTGCTCCTCTCAGCCGCCCAAGCTCTAACTGTCTTCCGTAACCAGCAATTCCTTTTAAGGATATTATGGACAGTTATGGTAGAGACTTGGGCGTCAAACTCGTTAAAGAGGAAAGCTTGCATCTCATCTAAATACGCGGTCGGCTGGTCTTCAAGGAAGTCAAGAAGCCTTTATAAAACTAGTCAGTAAAAAGCTCAACACTATGACATTATATATTACCATTTCTTAGTAAGGTAGCAGAGCTCTTGGTCGTCCAAGAACAACGGTAGGAGGAGCGTACGGTTCGCCCCAAATATCGAGGTTTAATTGCATCTTATAAATTGTCTTCTTGCCCACCTTTACAGCCTCCGCAATAGCTGGTACTGCCTTACCAGCTTCAATATAAATCCTAATTCTATGAACAACTTCATCTGGAAGGCGACGGCCCATAATAACTTCAATTGTGGTGGTTGAAATTGAAAGAATTGCCCCTCATACAAATTTTGGTGGGGTGCGATGCGGCTCTTTCGCGTCCTAAGCGAGTTCCCGATATTTCTTAAACGACTATAGTAGGAAATTGGTAAAGTATTGAGACTTTTGACAAGGGACTGTAGATTTTAAACACCAAAAAAATATCGCGATTACTAGATTATATATCTATAAGTAGCTTCAGATATTTTTTAAAACTCTGGAATTAATTGTGTGGCTTTTATATAGCATTTTGGTAAAAAATATCATTTTTGGTGTGGCCTCGGACCGGACACTTTTGACGAGGTACTGTAGTTACAAAATAGCATACTATTAAGATCCTCAATTAAGCACTATCCTTTATATAGATGGCTCTTATATATATAGAACAGGCCTAACCATTTAAATTTAACTTGCTAATACTAGAATAATCTTACTTAATATATATTATAGAGTATAACTATATCTCTAACCTTAAATCCGTCCTAGTAAATGCAATAAATATTATTAAAGTACTTCTTATTTACTACCCTTAGTTATCTTATACGCGTAATAGCCTCTTTTATATCTGCGTCTCTTTGGTTAAACTGCTTTATATAGAGTGCTAGTAGCTCTATAGTGGTCCGAACTGTTTACTAAGGTAGTATTTGCTAAGTAGGTATACAGAGTTTAATAGGATGGACATACTTATATCCGCATATAACTCTTACTAGCATTATTCCCAAAGGCCGCTTAATAGTTATTTTATTTACCCATAAAATGGTATAGAGATTATTTAGCTATAAGCTATCCATCTTTACCAAAGCATCTACTATAGGCTTATGCCTTTACTTTATTAAGCCTTATCCCTATAGGTAATATACAGAAGCTATAACCCTTTTAATATTATAGAGCTTTATAAGCGCAGCGGTTATATTAGTGTATAATTACAGCACCTGGTGTACCAAACGCGTGGTTACGCGTTTGGTGCACTAACCACTTGCTTATAAAGCACTGACTACTTAGGGGGAAGGCGCGTCAGTATATAGACTACATAGTCTACCTTAATAGAATAAGACAGTCACCATCCAAACGAGCATACAATACTATATGTATTTCGTGCCCCTGGATACGACTCATTTGTATCATTAAGTTGATACAAACAATTAGTATTTTCTCTACTACTATCTATAAAGAGTTGTCCAAATACTCCCTATTTATAGATAACGTCTTTATAGAAGAACTTTGCCATACTTTTTATATCCTTTTTCTAAAGAGCTTAAGCTTCTACCTATCTAGACATATATTCTTAAGTAATAGCCAGGTATTAGAATCTAAAACAGGTTATTAGCATAAACATAATATCTACTATTACTTATTGCTATAAAGTAGACTCCTATATAGGGTGTATTACTTCTTCTTTTTATCCTAACTGCTACCCCTAGTATTATAGGCATAATTTAATATACTATAATATCTAATCCTATAGTCCTGGCCACTAATATTAATTTAAGACTCTTTAATACGTTCCTTTTTATTTATAATATCCATTCTAATTATAGAGGCTCTTAATAATCTCTTACTAAGTATTTTTGTTATTAATTACCCTCTATATCAGTATATTTTTTAACTATTAGTAAAAGAGCTATTAATTACATACTAGGAACTTCAGCGTATACTATTTAAATCTTTTAAATTTCTTAGTATTTGTTTCTTTTAGACGTTATAAGGTTACTAACCATTTTATAATTTTTTAAGATTTCTCTAAATATAAGTCCTCTAGTAGTAGATCCACCTCTTTTTTAACTAGGCTAGCTATATATTTTAAAGTACTTAGTTTATAGTTAATAAATTCTTTAATATCCTTAGTTAGTTCGTTAGGCCATTTACTATCTAGTGGTTATTATAACAGCCTATTAGCTAAGCTATTCCTCTTCCCTAGTATATATCTAATATTAAAGTCCTATAGCTGGATCTATGCTAGCTATTATATTATTAAGGCTCCTAGTAAATTAGTGGCAGTATAATTTAGTTGCGTAACTAAGGTATTTACATATATTTTAACCGTAAAGTGGACGCCATATAGGTATACTTAACACTTCTTTAATACATACAGTAATGCCTAATATTTAAGCTTTCCTAAATTATACTTCTACTCTACTAAAGACTAGATACCGCTCTTATATTAATATAGGTAGTAATAACCTTATACATCTAGTTGTGTAAGACCGCATCCTTATCCATTTTTATATCTATTAATAGTGAGAATAATTAGCCTGGCCCCCTTACTATAATCCAGTTAAACCAATGCGGGTATAATAATAATTATATACTTTAGAGTCTTTATAGCGGTTATCTGCTCTACGCCCTATATAAACGGAATATTTACTTATAGCAGTTAGAAGATTGGCTCTGCCTTTATTATAAAGTCTTTTACCCATATTTAATAATATATAATAACTCCTAAGAATACTTAGGCAGATATAATGTTTTTATAGTCTCTCTAGTAAATAATTTTTGCAACTTTGAACTCTTTTAGATATTGTCCTTTTCTATTATAGCAGTAGCCAACCACTGTAATCTTATCTTTGCAGAAATAAGACTTTATGCCTTAAATTATATACCTAGCTTGTTCTAAATCTATAAGTACTCCATCTAGCTATATAATATATTCTAGAATATATCTATATACGCCTAGAAGGATCTCTTCTCTATTATATATTATCTATAGTGTTTTTACTATAATGTTATCTAGAAATGTAAGGCATAGTATAGGATATATTGCTCTAAGATCTTAGTAATTATCCTTATAAACTAGGCTACTAAATTTATGCCTCCTATAGGTACTATTATTTATTATAAAAGTCCTAAAGGTATTGTAAAGGCTACTAGGTTTCTGCTTTCTATATCTAGCTCTAATTAGTTATAGCTATAAAAAAAGTCTACTAGAGATATAACCTTATACCCTACAAAACTCCTTAAAGAACTCATTAGTATATAGCGGTAGATTTATATCCCTAATAGTTACTTAGTTAATATTTATCGCTATATTAATTAGTTAGTACTTTTTATGTTTCTTTTTACTTATAAGAAACCATAGATTTTTATATAGGCTTTTATAATATTCTAGAGTCCCTTAAGCTAGTTATTCTTATAATATATTAATCACCTCTCCTTATAGGGCCCTTAGTATAGAAAAGTTTGGTATTTGCTATACTTTATATAGCATAGTCTTAATCTTTAATGGTGGAGTTATATTCCTACTAATACAACCTATTTTAGAGAACTCTTATACTAGAGCCTTTTCTTAATTAAATAATATAGCCTTAAAGATTTCTTGTTTTCTTAGCTAAATATCTCCTATAATTATACACTCTAATTATTCTAGCTTTAGTTATATACTATAGGCTAGCTTGGTATATTGCGGCTTAGGGAAATAATTATATAGACTAAGAGGTAATCCTTAAATAAACGCCTTTTATTAACGTAGAGCTATTTCTCGCCACTTTATTATACCTCTTGTAACTGTTTTATCTAGTGCTAATAAGTTAACCAGGCGGACTTTATTCACTTTTTGTTTATATATAGTTGCTATACTTATAGCGTTCTATTAGGTCTTACTTTTATAACTTTCTATTTATATTATAAATCGATCAGTTATCTTTAATATTTAATATATAAGGGATCCAGCCTTCACTTTAAATACTAGCTTCTACTTTCCTTCTAAGTGCTTCTTTAGAACTTCCTTTAATGTTTTACTGTTAAGCTCTCTTTATCTAATATTATATTCTTCTTTCCGTTAATAGCTATGTCTAGTAGATATCTAAAATAGTAAACGTCCTTATTAAAATCGTATATTATTTCCTTTCTTCCTATTCTCTCTATCCTTAGCATCCTCCTTATTCTAATATACTAGGTTATAAGTAACCCTAGATATAATCCTAGTAGTTACACTAGTTATATATTTCCTAAACTACTATCTATACTAATTCTATTGGTTACATAAGGTGATATCACGTAGCTACGGTTCGTAGATAGTATAATGATTGTTCTGTTCTTATATATGTCGGGGAGGGCGAGGAGCTTAAGGCTCCTCGCCACGCTACTGCCGCGGCAACACGTGACGGCAACTTGCCGTACGTAACGGCAACTTGCCACCCGTAATAGCAATTTGCCTTATATAGTGACCACTTGCCTTTATTCCTAACACTAGCAACTCTTCTTTTATGGTTGCCATTTACATATATATATACCGCTTGACTAGCGTAGCAAATATCAATCCTCCTTACTTACTATTGCCATTGCAATATAAGTCTCGCTGTCCCAAAATTTGCCTCTTAGCACGTGGTGCTTTCTTACTTAGGAGTCGCAGGTAGATATCTTGTTTAAAGGGCCGCTAAGGCGCTAGTAGTAAGCGAGCCAATAGCAATTTTCCATCCCGGGGATAAAAAATCCTAATTAGCTGGGTTGAGTTAGGGTCTGCAGAATATCATGCTCTAAAAAGTCTTGGCAAGAGAATCTGACCAATTAGACAACTTTAACCGCTGGTCGAAGTTCCTGGACATCTCAAGACCTTACGTGACTAAGAAATTTCTGGGGACTCCCTTTTAACCCAACCTTTAACTCATACACGTAGAGTATTCGTGTTAACAAACATCTCTAGTGCCTTATTTGGGTTTGCCTTTGTTATTACATCTACCGGGTTATCTTGGCTATTAATTTATTGAATCTTAAAGAGTTCTTAACGCTTATAGGATTACTAAAGTGCTATAATATCAATCATGAGGCGCTTCTCCTTTGTGGTACCGAGCTTGATTAAACACTCGTAGAGGGAATATAAGTCGGTGCATATAATTATAGGGATAACGGGAAGTTCGAGTTAATCTATAATTATCTTTAGGGTAGTTCCAATTGCAATTACTATATTAACTCCGCTAACTATTCCATATATCTCTGACGCCAAAACACTTCGGGTAACATACTTGCTCTTAGTTAAGCTCCAATAGATAAGGTTATTATGGATTATAAAGTTATTCTCTCCAGTAAACTTATTTATAATAATAATCTTATATCCTAGCTAGGAGCTAAAATCTTTATTATTTATAAACGATCCATTAACAAATACAAAGAGCTTAGTGGTGGGAAGATTAATAGGCATATAGTATAGGCCCCAGTTAAGATGGTTCATTTGCCAGGAAAGGCGTTTATTTAGGGTAAGAACGTTATCCTTAGTTGGTTCCTAGTATTAGGCGGCAACAGAGAGATTAAATAAAGCCTTAGGTTAACAGATAGAAGCAACATAAGCTCTATAAGCGCGTTACTCTATATATCCTTACTTTAGAGAATTAGCGTTAATAACGTTAATCTTCTTACCTTAACCCTTTTGGCGCAGAGCAATAGAATCCTTATTTAGGGAGAGGATATATCTGTTAAAGAGTAATAGTGTTATTAAACTAAGCTTTTCCTTTAGCTTTGCTATAAGATTTGCCTTTACTAGCTCGTCTTCTTTAAGAGCTAAGAATTGGTCGTCTCCTAAGATAATTGTATTATTAGTTTATATACTAATAATTCCAAATGGAGTTCCTATAGTTGTGATAAGGAAGTAAGGATTGAATATAGAAGTAGTTATTAAAAGCTTCTCTTTATGGTACTTGCTGTAGGTAGCCTACCAGTAAGTTCCTACCTCTGTAATCCCATATAATGGCTTAAGTATAACTATAATCGTATCTTCAGGATACTAGTAGCAAATTTACTCTAGAAGGTATGCCAATATTAAGCGCTAAAGGTGCGTCTCTAATTAGGTGTAGGCTTAAGTAATATCTTATAAATAAACCGCTATTCCATTCTTTATTAAGGAGGGAGCTAGTGTAACAATAACTCACTAACTAGCTCGTTGAGTTATGGGAGACTGTGTAAGAATTACCTTCTTACTATTATTATTATAGCCTTAGATGATAAGCCTTAATTTCTTAAATAGGGCATTAGTAGCTTTACCCTTAATTTTATTAACCATTCTTAACTTAAAGATGTAAACTCTATTAAACTTAGTAGGGTTATACTTCTTAAATTTAAAAACTCCTCTTGTAATAAGACCCTTAATCTCCTACTTATTAGATACTTAGAAAGGAGCTCCTAAAGTTATAATATAACCTTCCTTTTAAAGCTATTTTACAAGTTTAAAGTTATCCTTCTCCTTAGCTATTATAAAGGCTATTAATAACTTAACTCTATTTTTAATAGCGGCAATAAATTACTCTTTAAAATTAATAAGATATTAGTGATTTCGTAATCCCTTTAGGCGACCTCTACCGCGTTGTAGTTATGGCGTATCTACTAATATTATATTAGGATTGTAGTCGCCTTCTAGAGCATGTTAATTGTGGTTCTTCTTTAGGGCATCTTCTAGGGTATCCTACAAAGGCTTAGAACTATTATCTTTGTAGTAAGGCTTAATAATAGTTAAACAGAATTAAGTGGGTCTGTAAGGCATCTAAATAGTACAAGTCTGGCCATTAATTGTAATAAGTTAATTTAGGCCTAACTATTCTCCCTTTTTATGCCATACGCGTACCTTAGACTGGAGTGGCAGATTAAGCGTAGTTAAGGTGTTTAGGCCATTTCTCATTCCTAGTGCGTTATTAACTTGGTGTATAGCGTAGAGACATTGTACCTTCTTTATTGCCTTGTAAATAGCCTCAGCTTATTACACAATAGAGGGAGATAGTGGAGAATTGTTAGTTATTTAAGGGTAGGCGCTAAAGACTAGTAATATAGGTACAAGTCTATCCGGGCTAGTAGAATTGTTAATAGCTTTAATAGCTATTTATAAGGTAAGTTCTTTACTAGCGTCCTCTAGTTCTAAAGAGATAATCTTATATGCGCGGCGTAATAGTGTATAATATCGCTCCACTTTTCTAATACTATTATATACCTTAATAGGGACTTCCTTAACCTTAATTGCCATTGCCTTTATCTATTATTAAAACTCTATAGATGAGAAGTTCTTTCCTATATTATAAATAATTTAATTAGGGGGTCCTAGGTAGATATTAATCTAGTATAACTAAAGGGTATCCTATACATTTCTAGCTAATATATCCTTTAAGAATCGTGCGGCTTAGAAGGAGGTTAAAAAGTTAATAACTTAGAGTACTGGCTTGCCGCTAAGATATATAACGTTAATAATAATACAGAAGTTGAAGTTGTAGTTATCTTTAAGGGTAAACTTAAATTGGCTAGGGGACCTCTGGTTTATTTAGTAGTGGTAGTAGTATTTTATAAGATGCTTAATTGCCTTGACCTTGACTTTATAGCCTACTCGCTAAAGAACCCTAAGCAATTGATAAACAGATAGGTGGCTAAAACGATGGTGCAGTTGGCGTAATTCCGACTTAGTTAAGTGGCTTTAAGTAATACTCTTTTCTAGTTAATAAAGGAGTAACTAGGGGTAACCCTACTTGCGTATAATAGGCACCTAATTATCTCCCTAAATAAGTATATTCTTAAGGTTATTAAGCCTAACGCCTAACTTATCTATATCTTTAATATAAAATAGAAACGGAGTGTTTATAGAAATAATATGGAAAGTAATATATCTTAAGGGGGTTTAGACCCTAATTGTGCCGAGAGAGATTGTAGTACCTTTACTAAAGCGAATTGTATGTTGGCCTGCCATTAATTAGTCGATCTAAATAGAGCTATTAAGCTGCTAAAGAGCTCGAACTTAAGATTCTCCTGCTATAGATACTCCTGCGGCTCCTATATCCGGTATAATACTATAGAAGACATACGCCAAGTATCTATTATTAAAGGAAAACACAGAACTCTCCTTTGGCTTATTAAAGATATCTGATTTTATAATAGAATGGAGCGTAGATTAGTTATTAAGAATAGTAACAGTTTATATGCCATCTACCTTACTATACTCTGTAAAGTATTAGTTAGGAGAGTAGTCCTCAATTTCTATATCTATAAGAAGCTGTTTAACCTTATTAACCTTACCCTTAAGGTCTTTTACGCCTTTATATTAAACTAGGAAGCTTTAGAAGTAGGCCGCAGTGACCTTATAATTTCTGACATTTCTTACACTCTAACGGAACTTATTATATGCCTCTTTTCGCTTATTAAGGGAGTGTCTAGTTAACTAGTACTTTGGCTTCTTATAAACATAGCACTTCTTCTGGCGATTACTTTAAAATAAACCTCTACAAGGACCTCTATGGTTGCCTTATGGTTAACGTTAATTGTACCCTCTTCTGTATTCCCTACTACAGCCACTATATATTTAATTAGTCCAGTTATGATCGTGTTAGTTAGGAATACTTGTTTAGGTAGGGTTTTCGGTATAGAGCTGTTAAGATTCTTATGTTCGCATCACAGTACCTACAGCGGAGCGTAGCTTAGCATATACTCCTTCAAACATATCCGCAGGTTTATATAGCGCCAAGTTGCACTTAGGAACGCCATGGCATGCTGAAATAACCTAGTCCCTTAGGCTGTTCTTGTTTTAGTAGGTTTTAATAAGGCCATATTGGATTTTCTGGAGTTTATTAAAGAGTAGTTAAAGGCACTCTAAATAAGTCTTTGTTAGGTTAGAAGCAATAACTCTCTAAAACGTAGTCTCTCGCCATTTAGATATATAAAGTTAGCAATTTTCATTAGTCTTAAAGTGGGCTCTAGTAAGCTAAAGCATTATATTAAAGCTATAGTTTTTACCCGTAATATGGTCGTAATAGAATATTGCTGCCCGTCCCTTTAACATAACAGAGAAAGCGTAATAGTACTAGTGGCGTTAAATTTTGACCTTATTATAACAGTTATAAAAGACCTATAGTTTTACTCTAAGTATGTTATACAGTTCTCCTCCAAACTTTTTCTCTTTATCCGAATATACCTTTATCAGATTCGTGACTTCTTATAGTAAAGGCTCACCGGTTAGCTGGAGTAGAGGAGGTAGAGGCGGAGCAACTCTAAGTAGAAGAGCACCTCTAGGTAGGAGAGTAGCTCTAGGTAGGGGGTCAGCGTTCTAGGGGTTTTAATACGAATTAAAGTTACCTTCTAAAGAATATAGGTTGTTTTTAGGTTTCCATAGTTAACGTATAATCTTAGCTTCTGTCCATATTAGTTCTTCTATACTAATAATAATAGCCTAAATATTACTAGCAATTGGGTTACCGTTCTCAGCAACGTATACCCTATTCCTATGGAGGAAGTCTTGAAAATCCCAAACAATATTAACGTTGCTAAATGCCTAGGTATCAGCAGTCCATCCTATGAAATCCTCCCTAAAATACTCCCATAGTTATAAGTTGGTATAGCATTTATTTTGGTAGAATACAATATAGTGTAGGAGAAAGCCATTAACTTGTCTTATAGTACAAGTTGTTATATTAAAGGCGAATTCGTCCTAATTTTCATTAATGAGTTTCGCGTGCTTAGCTACCCCTAGTAGTAAGGAGTCTTTCCAGTTATTTAAAGTAGGCATAGCCATGTTTTTAGAGGGAGGGAAGTATTATTAGTGTAGGGATTGTCGTTTGGTACGCGTTCGTAATGTGTATTTGTCGTTTGGTACGCGTTTATCGTTTAGTACGCGTTTGTGACGTATATTTGCGGTTATGGGGCTTAGGACTAGTTCTAGCCTTAAATCGCAAAGACTCGTAAAGCGTATTATTCTGCGTAATAGACGCAAGAATCTGTAATCTTGGAAAGGCTTAGGACCAGTTCTGGCCTTTAGATCCTTAGATTTATAGAAAAGTTCTATTTGAGGTTTAGGACTAGTTTTAACCTCAAAAGATAGCTTCCTCTAGCACAAGTAGCACTGGTACAGTGGCTCGTCTCTTCTTAGTAATACCTAGCTGTTCTATGGTATAACAGTGAAGTTAACCACTAATTAGTGTTGGTTATACAAGGTAATATCACATAGCTACGGTTTGTAGATAGTATGATAATTATTCTATTCTTGTATATGTCAGGGAGGGCAAGGAGCTTAAGGCTCCTCGCCACGCTACTGCCGCGGCAACACGTGACGGCAACTTGCCGTACGTAACGGCAACTTGCCACCCATAATGGCAATTTGCCTTATATGGTGACCACTTGCCTTTATTCCCAACAAATTCCTTTATCTACTTTAAGGAACATTATATCTTTATAGGATATTAAGAACCTTATTTTAACTCTACTATTTTCTAATTAAATAATGTAAGATACCTAGCCTATTACGGTTTGCTTTATTACTAGTCTAGCCCTTACTAACTATAGCTTACTAAGTATTACCTTATATAATATTTCTTTTATAGCAATAAAAGTTATAGATATTAAGATATTACTAATTACTATAAGGGCCATATATATTAATCTAATAAACTTAGACTAAGTCCTATTGGTAAATGTTAGATATATACCCTATAACTATAGAGGCAGACTTAATATTAGTAAGCTGTGTTATAGAGCTATACTTTCCTTAATAAGGTTAAGCTCTGCTCTAGAGTTAATTAAGCACCTAGTCCTTTTATCTCCCATCTATACTTCCACCTTTAGACATTATTATTAAAATTAGGTAAATCCTATATCACGGAACCCGACCGCAGGGGCCTCTATAGGAGAGCCCCGTGCTCTCATGTATACCTCACGTATAGCTTATGTCAGCTACGCGTGGGTATATCACCTCCTTACGCCCTCGACCCTTACGATCGATCGCGCAACGTCTTGTATACTCCTTAAATATATACGTTTAGCTGCCATTAACCCCGTCCCGTGATATTACGTTGCGCCTTTTTTTATCACTAATACCCAGCCTACGACCAATTCCACGTCTCTGCGATACTGCAGGCGCTGCTAGAAGCAGCGTGTCCACAAGTTACCTCACTATATACTTCCAAAGAATTAATAATAGTAAGACGAAATTCCTTACTAACTACTATATTAAACTTAAAGAATAATCTAATGCCTATACTAAACCCACGACGCCAATTAATCCTAAGAGGATTTAATTTATTAGCTCTAGCCTTAACCCCTAAGGGGAAGCCTAGTAGCCTTAAAGACTATAATAACCTTAATAAGGTGGATATTAATAATGTCTTATCCTTTGTTAACTATATAACTATAGATAAATAAGCTAAAGGACTACTATCTATTAAGATTAAGATACGAGACGCCAAGATGTTTATAAAAATAGTAGTATAAGAACCTAATAAATACTACCGCCTTCTATAGAACTACTACCTAAAGCTTATATAAGCTGAGATACGTACTGCCTAAGATTGTGATATTATCTAAGACCTATAAGCTCGCGAGGCGCTTGCTAATAACACGCGTTAAGAGATTAAAGATAACCTCTATGTGTCTAAACGCAACGTCTAATAACTAAAGAAGGCTAAGATTATACTTATTGCTATAGTTACTAAAAGAGAGGGTATAATTAAATACCTATAATCTTAGCTTAACGAGTACATTCGCAATAATACTAGACACCTCTTTACTGCATATAAGGCTACCTAAGTCTCTATACCCCCGGCAACCTTACCTACTTAATGCTTAATAAAGGGTTGGCGCTAAGCAGCTTTACCTAATAGGAACCCCTACTACAGCGATAATAACAAAAGCCATAATAATTAAACCTAGACTGCTACTATAGGGTCTAATATACGCTACCCTAATCCCCTAACCTTCTAGGGTAACTGCAAGGAATACAGCCACTAGAAGATATAAATCCGCAAGAAACTAACCTAAAGCGCCTGCCTTTTCCCTATAGAAGATACTAAGATTGGCTATATTATTAGACAAATAAAGGGTATCCTGTTTAATAGACTCTTTACTTAATAAAAGACTAGCAGCCCTTAAAGGTGGCAGTCCCACCAAGAAGTCCTTAATAACCTTAACTAAATATACCGCGACTATAACCTAGTGGCCACTAGTTAAGCTAAACTACATGCCCTAAAGATAAGCCCTACTAAATTATTTAACGAGTTCTATGTTAAATTCTAGGAATACACCGGAGTTCTTACCTAAGATAATGCTAAAGATCAAGAAGATCTTCTTAAAAAAGTTACTTATTACCTTAGTTACGCAGCCGCCAGCCATAATTATAATAACGTTTATAATATAGTAGCAGCCCTATAGAAGATCAAATAATGGCTGAACTAGATTGCTACTACAAACCCCTGCCTAAAGATCTCCCTATAAAAGCCCTCCAGACCTACTAAACCACTAACGCCTACTACCCTAAGCAACACTACTGGTCCTAATATTAATCTCTCTATACTAACATTCCTGTAGAAGCTACTAGATAAAGAGCGCGAGCTACTCTAAAAGCTACGGTATTGCTATAGATGCTATTAAGAAGGCTGTTATAGCTATAGCCTAAACTGCCTAATAGTTAGGTTTAATAGCCGCCGTCTAATACCTAACCCTATACCTTAAATACCAAATACGGCGCTATGTACTACTACCGTATAAGATAAAGACGCAGTAACAGCGGTAGAGTTAGATATAGAAATAGAAAACGCTAAGTCCTAGCCCTAAGTTGTAGGTTAGGACGCCCTAATAATAAGGGGATCTATATATTGACCTGCTTAATAGATGACTTAGTAAAGATAAATAGACGGAAATAGATAGTTTTACCTATAATAGGAATTACTGCTAAAAAACAATATAAAAGCCGTTCTATAATTAATTGCGGAGCTACTAATAAATTTATAAATACCTAATTTATGCGTACTTATAACCTATTTACCTTACCCCTTACCAAAGCCTGCGCCCTATAACTCGCTAATAGTAGTTGCACTATATAGAAGATTACCTATATAGTATAACTCTACCTAGATATAAACGGGCACTAGGAAGAACTCTGGGCCTATATTATACTACTTACTAACTACCCTATTATCCTTAGAATAAACTAGCTTAAATAATATAACCCCGCCATTAACTAGAAAAAGAGAGAAGTAACCTTTAACTTTAAATACTGCAGAGAGACTTGCCTAGGGTATAGCCTAGCCGCCTCTACCTACTCCCTAGGATACCAATCTAAGGAACCCCTTATTACCCTACCTATAACTAACTGCCACCATATAAGTGCCGCGGCCTTCTACTATATAGTATATAGGAAAGGCTAGACCGTTGCCGCAGCCTCCTAATTATAACTATATAAGCTTAATAAAGAATAGGACCACGTCCTCTACAGTAATAAAATAGATATAGCCGACCTCCTAAAAAATAATACCCCTATAGAACTTTACGGACTTTTACCTTTAGACTTTAAAAAGTTTATAAAGCTTAAAAAAGGATTTACTAATAAGGAACTCTATAATCTCCTCCCTAAGAGGTACCATGACTTTATTAATATATGCTTACAAAAGAGCGCAGACACACTCCCCCTATATTAACTTAATGACTACACTATTAATATTAAATAAGGAAAAATGCTACTCTACAAGAGACCTTACCTAATATTAAAAGATAAACTTCTAATTGTTAAAAAGTATATTAATAAACACCTTAATAAAGGGTTCATTTGCCCTAGTATGTCCCTAGTAGCCGCCCCTATCCTCCTTACTAAGAAGCTAAAAGGAGGTATTTAATTCTGCGTTAACTATAGAGGACTTAACACCATTATAATCAAAAACTAATACCCTATACCGCTTATACATAAGACTCTTAAACGGCTTAGCTAAGCTAAAATCTATACTAAGCTTAATATTATCGCCGCCTTTAACTGCCTTTAAATACAAGAAGGTAACAAATGGAAAACTATATTTATATTACGCTTTATCCAATTTAAATATACTATTATGCCCTTTGGTATATATAACGGCCTAGGTAGCTTCTAAAGCTATATTAATAACGCCTTATGGGATTACCTTAACAACTTCTGCTCTGCGTACCTTAATAATATACTTATTTATAGTAATAATCCTTTTAAGTATACTAAGCACGTTTAGAAGGTCCTATAGCGCCTTAGAGATGTAGGACTTTATATTAATTTAAAGAAGTACGAATTCTTAGTTATAGAAGTAAAATACCTTAGACTAATTATTACTACTAAGGGTATCTATATGGACCCTAAGAAGGTATAAATAATTACTAAATAGTAAACTCTTAACTGTATTAAGGATGTATAAGCCTTCCTTAGTCTTGCTAACTTCTATTAGAAATTCATATATAACTTCTTAGGCGTTGTAGCACCACTTATAGCAATAATATAAATAAAGGATCTTCCTATAAAAGGAAGAAAAATATACCTATGTTTTACCTAGACACCTAAATATAAGAAGGCGTTTTAAAACCTTAAAGATACTTTTACTAAAGCACCTATCCTAGCTTATTTTATACTAGGATGGTAACTCTACCTTAAAACTAACTCCTTAGACCACGTTAATGTAGGCGTCCTTTTCTAGATGGGTGATGATAGCTTTCTTTACCTAGTTACATTCTACTTGTCTAGGCTTATACTATAAGAGTATAACTATGAGATCTATAATAAAGAACTTCTCGCAATTATATAAGCGTTTAAAGAATTCTAACTAGAACTCTCCTTAGTAGAACCTAACTAGCTAACTAAAGTCCTTACAGATTATTGTAACCTTAAGTACTTTATAACTATAAAGCAACTAAATTAATGCTAAGTATACTAGAATGAATTTCTCTCTAGTTTTAACTTTAAAATTGTTAGGGCGCGAAGAGGCTTTGGGGAAGATTCGAAGGAACAATATAAATTCTATCTAAATCTAAGGGTATATAGCTTTTCAAGAGAACAAGACGTTGCGTAAAGAAGAGAAGGGAATAACCAGAGAATCT
>Ga0307507_10003395_pt1 | contig 31073 bp, 27 predicted proteins | sample 7_EM_MG_FD_207223 | JGI IMG/M metagenome (GOLD analysis project Ga0307507, IMG submission 207223) | Populus trichocarpa ectomycorrhiza microbial communities from riparian zone in the Pacific Northwest, United States - 7_EM | ecosystem: Host-associated > Plants > Roots > Unclassified | place... | reverse complement strand
TAGGATAATTACGTCCTAGACTTTAGCCTTAAGTCCCTATTTATACTGTGCTATAAGCGCCCTATTATTCCACTTAACCTATATAGCTAGTGTTTAAAACTGTATTATATACTTAATTACTAAAGTACGTTGTACTAAGTTCTGAAGCTTTTGTTCCGCTATAGTTATAGCCTCTAGGTCTCTAAATATCTATATTAGTTGTTCCGCGAACCCGTTCTAACTAGTAAATATATACCATACGTCCTAGTTAGTAGTTGTTATGCCATTGGCCTATATTTCTATAAGATACGGTTTAAACTACTTAAGTGCCCTCCCTATCAGGAATAATCCTATATAGGCTACTTAATCTAATAATATTGCTAACTTCGCTCCTTTCTATACTACCTTAAAGTGCATCTGTATAAGAAACCCCTTAAGCTTCAACTTCTCCCCTAAGAATTGTTTAATTAAAGGTAGTTTGATTTTTGTTGCTCTAATTCCATTAATACGTTCTTTAAGTATCCTATTATTGTCTTATAAGTGATTAACTATTTTCTATAACTGACCTTATGTAACCACTTAAGAATCCCTATTGTCTATACTGGTATCACCTGGCCCTAAGGTTGTGGCTATTGCCAATGTCGTTACAACTGGTGCTTTGGGTGGCATATTATTCGACTTTATTTAATACCGTAACCTTAGTAGTAAATGTATAACGGAACCTTGTAGTAGGAACTATAGTGGGTCCTATTATTAGGCTAGGTATATAGGTAAGAACAAAATAACAACGTAATAATAACTAGTAGAGTAGTTGCCTAATAAACTAACTCCAATTATATTCTAAGATTCACTATAAGGAGAGAACTATCTACGGTAGGGACTAAGGTCCTTTAAATACATAACTGTACTCCTAAGAAATCCTCTCTTGTACGTAAGGTATGTGTTGTCTATATTAAACGTAACGTCCCTTTTGTTTAATATAGTTAATACGTTTAACACCACGTGACCTTAGTTACTATTCCTCGTTATATAGTTCCACTAGATCCATCCTAGACCGTGCCTGTATTAACTAACTAGCTTCCACCAACTCTTCTCCAAGTATTCGTAACATTGTACTTAAAGCGTCCGTAACATGACTAGTAATTACGGAAATTACTATATATGTGTTGCGCGCATATAGGGGGGGAGAAACCGAAGCTCGTACAGACTATATGCGGATACGGAAGAATCATTCTATATTGGTTAGCGAGGAATAACACTAAAAGGGTAAGTAGTGATAGAGGGAGGCAAAAGGGCGACGGCGAGGAAAATAGCGGCGGTAAGGGCTAAGGTATGACTAGGATTTCTAGATTTGGTGGCTGATACTAGCTATTAAGAAAGCGGAGCCATTGCGCAAACCACCGATTGGCTAATCCTACGCACTGACAATATAATATCCTTTCCTCCCTCCTAATTAGGTATAGGGTTTGGAGCTCCAAGAGCTCCACTACCTTAGATCCACTCCAGGGCAGTAATGCAAATGGACCAGTTCTATTTTGGATTGGTTCGGTTTTCCAATTTTAAATCTTGAACCGGTTCAGAGCTTTAACTGGTCTAATTTGGATCGGTTTTGAAGCTTTAGCGCGAACTAGTTTACCAATAAAACCAGATCTAGAGGTAGTATAGAGCCTTAGTGGTAAGTGGGCGAACGCCACCTAAGGGAGTCGGGCCTATTAAATCAGCTATACGCTTACCAAGCTATATATTAAGGATTGTTCTATAGTGCAGCGATACCCTAATTTGATCTACTAAAGCCTTGTAGATAATCCTTACCGTATTATCCCTATTGCGTTATCCCCATCGCGTCGTCCCTATTGCGTCGCCCTTATTGCCACCCTTATTGCTGCCCTTATCGTGTCGCCCTAATTGTCGCCCTCATTACTGCCCTTATTGTTTAATACCGTTAATTCTATAGAGAGTATTGTTACTATGACCAGCCGAACAACGCATAGAGGTGGTAGTAGTTATGCTAGTAGTAGCCGTGCCGTAGGCAAGGCTTCTACTGTTCCTTAAAAGCGCGTTAGTAAGGCCTCTAGTAGTAAAAAGCAGAAGCGCTAAAAAACGAGGACAAATATAGTTAAACTAAAATCTCTTACTTATTACGAATCTAAATCCAAACCTAAGCTAGAGCCTCCACTATTACACCTAGTAGTTAAGCCAAAACGAATTAAACTCTATAGCTAGTGGTACCAAAGAACTGATGAAATTACTAGGTAGAAGTGTGGCAAAAAGAAGTCCTTATATATATAGGGTAAGGGAAAAGGCTTTATAATAGTTTATAAGACTACAGGAGTTAAATACTACTATTACTATTAGTGTTTAGATAAGAAGAAGGATGTAATATATAAGCCGCTTAGTAAGAGAATCCATTCTCTATACCGCCTATTCACTAATTAGTAAATAGCGCTAGATAGCAACTCTGCTATTCTTAGCTACTAGAAACGGGCTTACCAACTTAATAAGAAAGGCAATTTAATTAAGCCTAAAGGAGTAATTAAGCAGTATATTAAGCAGTAAGACTATATCTGGAATACATAGTTTAAAGCTTTTAAGCTTATACTAATTTGCTAGCTAGTATACTGCCATATTGCTTACTACTAGATTAAAAACGCCTACTTCCTAGAATTGGTTTAGTATATGCATAAAGGCCTAGCGAAGTTAATTCTGTCGCATACTACAATTCGCAGCTGGGTAGTAAGCGAGTTTAGGAAGTAGAAGAGATAGCTACGAGACGACTTATAAGACGCTCGATCAAATATCTACCTATTCTTTAACCTTTGGACGTCACCAAACTACTACGCTATTATTGCGATAGTTGCTTACTATATTAATAAAAACGGCCTCTAATAAACAAAGCTTCTTGCTATGTAACGCCTTAAGGGTAAATATAGCGGCGTAAACTAAGCTTAGATCGTTCTAGATATAATTAGCGAGTATAAAATTAGTAGAAGGATAGGATATTTTATACTTAATAACGCGTCAAGCAATAATACGGCGGTGGATTTAATACTTAAAACGCTCTATCTAAAGATATTAGAAAGGTAGCGGAAACGTTATTAACTATAGTGTCTTAGCTATATAGTTAACCTATATGCGCAGGCGTTTCTTCTAGGAAAGAAGGCGGACACTATATTAGAGGAGCTTAAGCTAGCTTATAGTAGGCATAACTTTAAGTTAATTGCAAAGATCTAGAGAAAGCAGGGCGCTCTTAGACGTCTATATAATATTATATAGTATATCCGGATGTCGCCGCAGCGTCAGGAGGAGTTTCGGAGGATTATAATAAGGGGGGAGTAGTTAGAATTTAATATGCTTAAGGTAAGTGTATAGGCTCTGGATAAGATTTGGTGATTTTTGCTACCTAATAACGTTAAATCACACGGGTTTAATTAGCCATAGTGTTGGATTTTATAATATCCACCCTATAGTCGCAATATCCTCGCTCTACGGTTATAATATCTAACTTTTTAATTTTATTACTAACTTCTCTACTAGCTTATCTAAAGCAATGCAACGCAATGGAATTTATATTTTAGCTCTATTATACAAGCTATTAATTATAGGCCCTATATATAATAATTCTACGACACCTATATGCCAAAACGTAGCAAGGGTATTAAAAGCAATTGACTTACTACCTACCACTAGTTTCTACTTAAAAAGCTCTCCTCTGTCCTTTAACCGTTCTACAAAGCTACTATATGTGGCCAGGGCTATAAGCATACGCTCTACTACTAGTTTACCACTTTAAATTAGCTTCTTAACTATATCTATAACGCCTAGGTTAACTTTCAAGAGCTTTACATTAAATATAGCGACTACAAAGAATACATCTATCTTAAGGCAGCGGCCTGCGCGTTATAGGAGAAGTATAAGGAGTACTATAAGCTTACAGACAACAGCGCTGCATACTATACTACGCAGGTGCTTTTACCAGATAAGAAGTGGTAGTAGTTTTACCAGAGATTTAATTATAATAAGAATAAGGCGAATTAGCTTAGCGGTAATCCTAAAAATCTAGATAATCACGGAGTTTAGGGCCTAGTAGAGGACCTCTGGCTAAAGGAGTATAAGGGTAAGTATAGTACTCCTATAGTTATCAAGCTTCCACCACCAATACGCTTTATATATGGTGAGACATTTGGTGGTCTAGAAAGCTATAAGCAGATTAAATTAGTACCTCTTAATAGAACTAATGCCTACCAAACCTACATTAAAAGCGACCCTAAGGAAGCCAATAATCCTCTAGCTTACCGGAATAGTCTATACCTCTTACAACCCAATCTTGCTCGATTTGCCCTTAATATACTAGCTATACCATTAATAAGCGCTAAATGTAAACGTATATTTAGCTCCGCTAAGCACCTTATTACTAACCCCCAAAACCGCCTTAAAGCCGATATCCTTAAAGCAAATAAGTGCCTTAAGTCCTGGTTTGGGCGTCCTTAAGCAAAGGCTTTTACAAAAGGCGTGGACCCTAATATTAATAAGCAATATAAGGAAGAAGCTGCTACCAAGGCTGCTACCAAGGCTGCTACTAAAGGGAAGGCTTAAGCAGAAGGCAACATGGTGGTAAATACATAAGAAGCGGATAAGCAAGAGAATGAGGATAATAAGGATAGTAATAAGGATAGCGATAAGGAAGATACGGAAGATAAGGAAGCTAAGAGCGACACTATTAAATATACGCTTATTAATAACTGAGCCGCTTCTTAACACTATGCTAAGACTGGTAATAGTAAGTCCGCGCCTCCTATTAATTTGTTAACTATTAAACTAGCTGCTAACGTTACTTAAGCTATATAGGTCCCTAAACCACTTTCTAACTCTATTTAACTACTCCTTCCCTCCCTTAAAATATTCTACTACTTTATATACTACATTACACTTAAATATATACTATTTTATCTGGTTTATCTGGTTGAACCAGTTCTAGAACCGGTTTAGAGCTTTAATCCGATTTTTAGATCGGTTTTAAGGCAAAATCTGGAACCGGTCCAAACCGCTTGCATTACTGCTCCAGGGCAAGCCTCAGTCCATCTAGGAGCTCCATATTGGCTCCAGTCCAAAAAGATCACTGCCTTAGCATATAGCCGTCAAAGTCAGTTAAAGTCTTAAACGTACACCTTTAATGTTTAAATGTCAACTAAAAAAATAGGCAGGCTGTGCCAGAAAATGACGTCGGACCAGTGCTGTAACTAGTCTGGTTCGCTTATTGGTTAGTTGGTTAGAAAGGCTTCAAAATCGCAACCAGTTTGGAGCTTTGATTGGCTTCCAGCTGGTTGGTTTTAAAGCTCTCTAATTAACCGGTTAACCAGCTAAACCAGTAGAGTTAGTATAGGCCTTTAGTGGTGATGATTTAGGTAAGAGCGCACGCCATATAGGGGAGCCGAAGCCACTAAAGTTAAGATCTACCACCTCATTTCCGAATACTATTTTAAGAGTCGAGCTTGGTGTTGTGCGTTGCCTATTTCTACGCGTCCTATTCTACGCGTCGCATCCTTTTCTACGCGTCGCATCCTTCTCATATCGCCTTCCTGCCTTATCCTTATTGCCCTCATTTCTACCTATCGCCAATTTAATGGAGGGCTTTCGATTATTATATAGAGGAAGAGGCAGCCTAGCAAGTAGTAGTCGTTCTATAGGCAAGGCTCCTGCCGCCTCTTAAAAGCGCGCCAGCTAGGGCTCTAGTAGTTAATAAACAAAGCGCTAAAAGACAAAGCCTAATAAAGCTCCGGTAGAGCCTCTTACCTATTACAAAGTTAAGTCTAACTCAGATCCTAAGCCTCCACTAAGGCAGGCTTCTACGCAAACCAGAATTAAGATCCATAGCCAGTGGTATAGGCATAGCAATAAGGTTGCATAGAAGGCGAAGGCCCATACAAAGTCATCGCATATATAGGATGAAGGAAAAGGATATATAATTATTTATAAGGCTACAGGCATTTAATATTACTACTACTACTACTACCTAGATTAGAAGAAGGATCTAAAGTATAAGCCTCTTAGTAAATTACTCTGCGCTCTTATATAAATACCGACTAATTTAGAAACAGCGCTTAATAGTAATTTAACAGTATTGGGCCACTAGAGACGGGCTTATTAACTTAACAAGAAGGGCAAAGCGATCTTAGCTACAGGCCCAATTTACCGCTTTATATCATAGCAGGATTATATTTAGAAGGCCTAGTATAAAGCTTTTAAGCTTCTACTAATTTAGTGGCTTGTATACTACTATATTACATTTTACCAAATTGAGAACGTCTACTTCGTTAAAATAATTCAGTATCTAAATAAGGGCCTTGCAAGATTACTCCCTTCGCGAAATATAGTACGCAAGTAGGTAACAAGAGAGTTTAAAAAGCAGAAGAGGTTGCTATAAGAAGACTTATAAGAAGCTTATTTAAATATATACCTATCTTTTAACTTATAGACGTCACCAAATTACTTCGCCATTATTGCGATAGTTGCCTATTATATTAATCGCGACAGAGCTCGCTAGACGAAGCTTCTTGCCTTATAGCAGCTTAAGGGAGAGCATAGCGGCGTTAATATAGCCTAGGTAGTTCTCAATATAGTTAGTAAGTATAGAATTGGAAGTTAAATTAGGTACTTTATACTAGATAATATATTAAGCAATAATATAGCTATTAACTTAATTCTAAGAACTCTCTACCCCCAAATAACAGAGAGGTAGCGGAAATGTTATCGCCTTTAGTGTCTTAGCTATGTAGTCAACCTAGCTGCCTAGGCTTTCCTTTTAGGCAAGACTGCGGATACTACTTTAGAGGAGCTTAAGTTGGCATATAGTTGGCGAGACTTTAATACTATCGCGATAATCTAGAGGAAGCAGGAAGCGCTCAGTCAACTACACAATATTATAAGGTATATTAGGATATCGCCGCAGCGTTATAGGGAGTTTTAAAAGATTATAATCGGCGGAGAGTAGGCAGAATTTAATTAACTTTAAGTAAGTTCCAAAATTAAAAGCTAAATCTAGTATTAATTTTTATAATTTTGCACTTGCTGTCTCTATAACGTAGCAAGATAGGGGTATAATTGGTTTTAGCACCGGATTTTATATTACTCCGGGCTATAATTACAATCCTTAAGCTACGGTCGCAATATTCGCAATATTTGCAATATTTAAAATATTCTAATATTTTATTCTACTAGTTAATCTAAAGTAATTTAACCTAGTAGAACTTATATTTTAGCTCTATTATATATGCTATTAATTGCAAATAACGTATCTAGGCCTTTTATAGTAACCATATACCAAAACGCGGCAAAGGTATAGAAAATGACACCCTTATAACCCACTATTGGTTTCTACTTAAGAAGCTCTCCTCTATTCTACAGCCCTTCTATAAGGCAACTATGTGTAGCCAGGGCCATAAGCACACGCTTTCCCACTGGTTTACTACAATAGATTAGCTTTTTAGGTGTTTATTTAATATAAAGGAAGATTTTAAAGAACTACAAGAACTATACAGTAGTAGTAAAAAATATGCCTACTTAGAAGCCTTAGCTTATTCCTTATAGGAGAAGTATAAACAATACTATAAATACGCAGACGACAGCGCCGCTTACTACACCGCATAAGTTCTTCTTCTAGATAAGAAATGGGCCTAGTTCTAGTAAGAATTTAAAAAGGATAAAGAGAAGAAAAACTAGCTACGTGGTAGCCCTAAAGATCCTAAGGATTTTGGTATATAAGGCCTTATAGAGGACCTCTAGCTAGAAGAATATAAAGGTAAATATATAGCCGCGGCTGCCTAAGAGCCATCTACTACTAAGTTTATACCGGGCGAAACTTTTAGTGGGCTACACTCGTATAAGCAGATTAAGGCTATGCCTACTATAAGAGTTAACGCCTACTAAGCCTATATTTAAGCTAAGCTTAAGTCTACTCCAGATCCTCTAGCTTATTAAAATTTATAATATTTCTTACAGCTAAAGCTCGCCTAATTTGCCCTTAATATACTAGCTATATTACTTATAAGCGCTAAGTGTAAGAGAGTATTTAGCTTTATAAAACACCTAGTTACTAACTCTCACAATTGCCTTAAAGCTAATATTATTAAAGCAAATAAGTGCTTAAAATCTTGGTACGGGCGCCTAAAGCCAAAGGCCTTTAAGCAAGGCATTAATCCTGACGTTAATAATTTATATAAGGAAGAGCTTACTGCTAAAGCTGCTGCTAAAGCTGCCGCTAAAAGGGATTCTAATGCGCGGAGTAATGTAGATTAGGAAGCTGGTAAAGGAGGTAAGCAAGAAGGGCAGGGCGATAAGGGCGATGAGGGCAATAAGGACGATGAGGACGATAGGGACGATAAGAGCCAGGAGGAAGATAAGGGTAATAAAGACACTGTTAAATATATTATTGTTAACGATTAATTGTAACTTAACACTATGCCAAGCCTTATAATATATTAAATATTATCTGGTTGAACCGGTTGAACCGGTTCGCGAACCGGTTCGGAGCTTCAAGTGGGCTATTGGTTGGTTATAGAGCTCAAATTTGTAACCAACCAGACCAATTACAGCACTGCGTCGGACTTCATATCTTTTAAGCCATGGAGTAAAGAACTTAAGGAAATTACCCTAGGATAGACCGCCCGCCACGAAGTATGGCTGAATTCGGATCCCCCATCCCGCCTTGTCGATCTTCGGATTCCATTAGAGCAAAACGAGATTTGGATACAAATGCAACAATCCTTGCAGTGGGATTTAGCTGTGACTAGCTCGGCTTGGGAAATGCAATTTCCTACTGCTATCAGCTCGGATCTCAAACACTTCACTGTCCTGCGTACCTTTTATTCATTGCCTAGTATTAATGAAATGTCAAACCTGGAGTTGAAGCCATTACTACTTGACTTAAATTCTAACGAATCCCTGGAATCATTTTGGAATGACGATCTGTTAAGCAAGTCAAAAAGCCGGCGGTTGCCATTCCCAGGGACTTATCTCTATTGGATAACACTCAGTCCAGACGGACGATACATTTTCTTCATAGACAACCCATATGTGGAGACGAGGCCAATGAGTCTTCTTGTATATGAGATCCATGAGGTTAGGGAACCACGACAAGTTCTGATGAATAGCTTCACCACGGATTACGTTCGTGTGCCAATTCGAGGGTTGTTACAACAGGTCAGCGCAATGTTTCACCCTGAGAAGCCTCTGTTGGCATTTAGTCTCCTTGGTGACACCTTCCTGTGGACATTTAATCATGGTAAGTGCAATAAAATACTCATGAAAATTTGGGAATTGCTGACAATGTTTCAGCTAACGCCATGCCCCACCGCTGCTTAACCGCTGAAGGTTGGGGTCACACTGTGAATTTTTCGAACTGCGGAGAGTATGTAATAATTAAGACCTCTTCACAGAGTCTCCCGATTATTCAAAAGATCCCAAACGAAATTCCAGACTTAATGCCTCAGCCAGCTGAACCTAGCGTGCTGCCACCGGAACCCGGCAGAGAGGCATCTACATCATTGGATCCAATCGACAGCAAAGAGAAAGTAGGCGCTGGTTCTGAAATAGTGGTCAAAAATGATAGTGCGCAAATGACGGCTAATGGAACTAGTCGCGGCGTGTCCATCCTTCGTTCGTCGACGGCGTTGGATATCCATCTCTGGAAACAAAACTCAGATGAGTACACTGCTAAAAGCCTTGAGCTCACTAAAATTCCTAATTGGCCTGGCCTGGATACAAGCACTGCAACAATTTGGATACCTAAGACGATGGATGAAAGGATCCAGATAATATTGAACAAATCGGCAAAAACTTGGAACGAATTGTCCGATCCGATAGAAGGTCGTCTGCCCGCAATCATTAGAAAAAGCCCAAAGGTCCTAAACCCTTCCAAATCTTTCATAGAAGGAACCGGGAAGCGACGGTTGGAGCTTGAAGATGAAGATCCGAAAGAAGGGAATTCTGAGTTACAAGCCGGCCTAACGGAAGGTAGATTGACCGAGGAGCTCTTCCAGTCTCTCATGGTTTCGGAAAGTGAGCCGTCGAAGAAACGTTCCAGGAGAGATACAGTTGTGCAAGAGAGAGAGCCTGATGTGAAGGATCCGGTTGTAGTTGATGTGACATTGGAATGATATTGATATCTCTATACACACATTTAATTGTTCTCCGGCATTGTACCATGTTTTTTCAGTCAAGTGTTACTGGATGTTTCATTCTGCCGCTGTTACTTATGGCCTCTCGGTTGTAACTAACTCTTTGAGTGTTTCGCCTCATCTGTTTTGCAAATAGATTGAAAATGATGTAGTAGATTTAAATGTATTAAGAATCAATGCATTCTTCCATATCATAGTCGTAAAATGTGTTATGATGTAACGAGGTAGTCATTTGCGCTTAGTTGTTGTTTCTACATAACCTAATGCGAAAGGTGATACTAACGTCCATTTGAATGACAGAGTATTGTAGATATCCTCAATCTGTTATAGCGATTGCATTCCTACATACTCTTATTCAGGTATTCCACAGGCCCAACATACTGGTGCCTTCCCCGGAACATAAAGTATGCGAGCGAGAAAATAATCGTTACGCCATAAATAAGAATATTCCAGTTCATGAAGGCTGGCGTCGGGTGCGGCGCCACGGGGAAGAAAGAAAACACAAGAGCAACCCAGAGATAAATGACAGAGATGGCGTTGATTATGAGCCCATATTTGCCGAGAGAGAAGCGGGAGGGAAGAAGTGGCTCCTTGCGCCATCGCTTGACGAACATGCAAGAGCAGGAGATGATATAGGATGAGAGGAGCGCGCACGTGCCGAGAGAGGCGATACTGTTAAAGGCCACGGTGCTGCCGATATTGATGAGGGATAGAAGGACAGCAATGACGAAGGATACGAGGACCGAGTTCAGAGGAATATCCCAGCCAGGACGCACCTGAATTAAAAAATTAGCACGCTAGTTATTGGGAGAGTACATTGAGGACTTACATATGCGAGGAAGTCGCCAAAAGGTACGCCGTGGTCACGTGCAAAGGCGAACAGCTGGCGTGAAGAGGTAGCTACGTTATTTACACAGCCGAAAATCGACATGACGATGGTGATAGAAGTCAACACCGAGGTGGCTACGTTTGAACCCGTGGCGTTATAGAACACCTGGATGAAGGGATATCCAGTTGGGGTGTTGATGATCGTCTGCACGTCTCCAAGACAGAAGCAGAGCGTAATGATCATGATGAGGCCAAGAACACTATTGGAGGCAGCTGTCCATAACATCGCCCTCGGGAGTGTATAAGAGGCGTCGCGAAGCTCTTCAGACATATGGGTGGCAGCGTCGGAGCCCAGTAGCGAGAAGATCGGAGCTAGCATGCCTACAAGACATGATAGGCCAACATTGCCCCAGCCGGCATTATCCTGGAATTGCCCGAAAACGTCGCTCGCTTTACTCCGTGGAGCGAGGACCCAGAGTACAATGAGAATTGCGAAGAAACCAAACAGATGGAGAATTAACACAATTCCCTCAATAAGGGGTAGACGCCTCGCAAGAACAGTGTTGAAAATGATCGAGTATGATGCTACCGCGATCACCAGTAGAGTTCCGTGCCACCTCTCGGGGACATAGTTGGGGTTGTTTAAAATAATGAGACCCTGGATCTGAGTGCCGGCAAGGTAGCCAATCGAGGGGATTCCAGTTTGCCAGCCAAGAACGCAAAGCCAGCCTGTTGGTTGTCAGTGCTTTGCAGATCTACTGTTAAAATTATGGCGTCTGGAGATCCTTACCAACTAGATAGCTGAGAAATTTCTGGTGCTCTCTCGGAGCGAATTCAGAAACCCAGTGGTATTGACCACCTGAGCAACCGGAGTTAGTATCATTTTGAAGAATTCGATGCTAATATGTTTTCGGAAATTGGGACTGTGGATACCTGAAGTGGGAGCCCTATCTACCCATTAATATCAAGCATTAGTAGAATAATGAAGAGATTCTGACTTACATGGAGGCCATCTCTGCCATGGAAGCAATGACAAAGCACATTCCAAGTGCGGTTGCAATATAAACGAAAATTGCGCCACCGGTTCCGCCGTTGAGTAATGGTAAGCCCAGAGTTCTGATTTCGAGTCCAATTAGTTATGGGTTGTTTGATGCTGATGCTACAAAAATGGAAATGCTCACGTTAATCCAGTTTCCCATGTGGCCATAAGAATCATAGAATAGCCAAAAATTGAGACGAATCGGAAGTTACGCTACTTGAGCTGTTAGCTAGGTTAGAATGCATGAGAAACCACTTGAACTCGCCCTCATCTCCTGCATCTTTCCCATGCGATGCATGTCTTTCTGATCGTCCGGTGTGCCCTTCTTCTCGGAAACGACCACATTCTCTCCTTGCAGCTCAGCATCTTCATGGCCATTGACGCGAACTTCAGCGCCTTTAGTGTCCTCCATGGTTTTCGCTTGTTATTACGAAGGCTAGTATGAGAGGAAAAACTGGTATGGAAGAATTGAAATAAAGGACTTCGAGGAAGAGGGGCGGCACTCTGGTCTCCAGGAAGACTGTGGAGACAAAAGGAAATGGCGGACCAGATAAACAACCCTGTTGCCATCTGACCGGGGGATCCAGGTTCGGACAGAAACTCAAGTTTGACTGCAGCTCCAACATACGCCACCCAGGCGTTCGTGATTGCGGTGAACGGACCATTTCGTGTGAAGCATCCAAAGAAGTTGCGTCTGTCACAAAATGTGAATGGGGAAGGCCAATGCGCCCAGGGGCATTTTGTCACGGTCATGGAGATGCAAGACAATGGCGTTACAGGGCAGGACTGGCACCATTTCAAGCCAGTTACATGAGGGTGACGAGCATTTACGGAAAGAGTGCATTACGGCTCCAATGGCTGATGGGAGAGCCGCGGGAGAAAGGGAGATGAGGTTTGGTTTGGCTGAGCTGAGGCGTTGCACGGTGACTTGCTCTTCTACAAGCGGCGGAATAGACGAGCAGCCTCCGACCTACACCATCTCGTCAATTCCGGTTGTTAGCGCAGCCACGTCTGCACGGCCTTACTTTCCCTTAAACAGCAAAAATACCAAAATTTCCCCTACAAAAAGGCCGTGCAGACGTGGCTGCGCTAACAACCGGAATTGACGAGATGGTGTACAGTATCCACGGCTCGCCGACACGGCACGAAAAAGAAATGCGGCATAGATCGAGCACGGGCCGCACGCCTCCATCGTCCTCTATTCGGCGGATTGTCTATGAGGGCGCGCCATATCGATCCTCGCCAACGCCGCTGTGTTGTGTGATGGGTTCGCTTCTCGTGCTATTATTTTCGACCTGCGTCCCTCTCGCAACCTCTATCTGCTGTCGGGGCGGGTTTGGCGATCACTTCAGGGTGGCATAACATCCGGGCGGCACTGCGTATCTTGACAACAGAATGCATCCGATTAAGGCATCTTTTCTGGTGATCTCTCAATTCTCCTTGATACCGGGACCACTCATAGGGCTACTGAACTCAAACCGGAGTCCTGAGTTCCGCCACGCACAACATGCTCTATCCAAGTTTGACTGTTTGAGCCCTGCCGGGGGGAGAGAACTTCACGTCAAGCACGGGATATATCTGTCATCTACCTCGCTCCTTGTCCTTGGTTAAATTCCTTGGACCTCCTTTCGCCTATCCGTTCTTCAGTCATGGCCGCTGTCCCTGCTGGCGATCGGTTCTCCACTATCACTCCCGACGACCATGGAGGACTGATCTACATCGCCACTTTTATGGCATTTACCTACTCTTCTGTAACCTTCCTCACTAGATGCTTTATTAAATGGAATATCTTTGGCATGGACGACTGGGCCATGGTTGCAGCTCAGGTCAGGGAACCAAAATCGCTGCGTGGAAGAGTCAATCCATTGATGAAATTTGCAGGTATTCGCCGGGCTTCAACTAATTCCCATAGTAGTTGGCCTCTCGTTGGGGCTGGGGAAAAACCTAGACATGCTTGACAACAGACAATACTTTGAAATGACAAAAGTACGTAGGCTTAAGGTTTGAGTTTCTTCCAACCCGCTGATGACCGAGGTTTTTAGGCGCAATTCGCAAATCAACTTCTTCTATATTTCACATTAGGTCTCACAAAATGCTCTGTAGTTCTTCTGATTCAACGTGTCTTTACGCGGGATATGAAGACCTTCTGGTGGGTTTGCAGCTTCTTGGCGGGTGCGGTTATAGTGTGGGGAATTGCTTCCATATTCGCCATATCCGTAGGCTGTTTACCAAGTGACCATGCCCCATTGACAGCGCAAACTAAATGCGTGGGCTGGGTATGTCTTCCTTGAACTTTGCTGTGGGCTCCTTTACTCATGGGTTTTAGGTTCTTCGATACAAGGTTATTGTTGCCTTTGATGTGATTACGGAGGTGTTCCTGGCTGTCCTTCCCATATACTTAGTGTGGAATGTTCAAATGAGCGTAGGATTTAAACTGAGGGTTGTGCTTGCTTTCGCATTTAGACTACCGTAAGAGGTTCCTTGTTATCCTAAAACGAACGAACAAATATAACTATTATATAGGGTCGCTGTTCTCTCAATCCTCTTCCTCCATTTTTTCGCTGAAAGCAGGCACAGTGCAAATCCCGGTGTGAGCATCAGTGCCGCTATTATTTTTCAGCAAGCCGAGCTGGGTTACTCGTTGATTGCTGCTACTATTCCTTGCCTCAGATCCTTCATCAAGAGTTTTGATACAGGTCTAGGGCTGACAGTAACCTATGCTACTAATCCTTACGGGTCAAGTGGATACGGAGGAAGCTACAAGATGCAGTCCTTGGCTAAGGGAGAGTCGATCAAATCAACTATCGAACCAGCATCCGCAGCGGTAGGTTTTCGGCCGGACCGCACTCAGAACTCGACGAGTATCTTTCACCCAAACGAAACCCCGCAGGAAGATTCCTCCGTAACTAGTCATGGATCACAGGAGATGATTATCCGTCGGGATGTGCAGTGGGATGTTCGTACCGACTTCATCCAGCCTGGGGCTGGGAAAAGTAATTGATTGAGGGATTGATTGCAAGTCTTCGTGGACGTCCTGGTCGTTGAAGACCTGACTTTGCAAGTTGCGCAATAGATAGACTCCATTATACCATTTTAGAATCGCGTGCTATATATTATTCAAAGAGTCATAGATTGCATAGAACGCAAACACATTGGAGTTGGCGCGTTGACAAACGTTATGTTTGTGTACTCGCATAGAGTAGCCGAGTCCCAGATGTGCTGTTTCATAATTTACTGTAGCAATGGCGATGGCCGTTGCAATGACAATATGATTTGCTTTTTTTCCTTTCTTGATTGTAAATACCTGGGTACCCTGTAAATGTATATTCACTTGTCAGGGCTAAGCTGCATCTCAAACACGACAAGAAAACCTCGTTCCGTATCCCGCCTACCCCTGTTCTGGCTCGAGCTCTGATCACAATTCATCTCAGTTCTGGGCCTTTAGTCCCGCAGTAGCCTTCCTCGGAGCCCTGAATAGGATTGCACCCCCAGCAACACCAGCCAGAGGATTTTTTTCCCCCTCGGTTGCCCAACCCACAATCTCCTCGAAACCGCATCGCAAGTAGAAGGTCTCGTTACCCGCAGACGACATAACGCTCGCGTGCACGTTCTCCTCATCTGCTTTGCAGATACCCCACATCACTAGACTTTTCCCATAACCCTTGCCCTGGTAATCCGGATGCACGGCGAGCGCATCAAGATACCAGTTGTCGGCTCTGGAACCAGACCAGTGGTGTTTTGAGTAGGGAATAGCCCGCTCGAAGATGTCAGTCTTGGCCGGGTCAGCCGCACGATTGGGCCAAATGTAAGCCGAGATTCGGTTGGACGCCATGAATAACGGTCTTCCAAGATTTCCTGTACGGCACGGGACAAATCGTGAGAACTGTGACGGGAATAAAAGCAGACATGAAAATAAAGATTAACAGTAAATGATAAACGGTACGCGGTGAAACGGTAACGCACGTGGATCGAGCATGTTCAACTCCATGACTTTGGAACCAGCACCCTGCCGGGTCCATTCTGCCACGCCAACAATTGCTTCCTTCCCATCACAGTCCTTAGTGACAACGACAAGGAAACAATTCCTCCAGTCAAACCAGTGCTCCCTGATTCTGCGAAGCCAATACAGCGTAACGTCGTCTGGATAAGTATCCCTGTGAGGGTGAATAATTCGGCCGAACAGGTCTTCATTAAAGAAGGCTTTCCCGAAGACAACAGCCATGGCGTAGTGGTCTGAGAGTCGAGCCTCCCGGATTGGCATGTTGATAGAAGGATTGTTGAATGGTACAAGGATTTCTGCGGTCCTTAATGTAGTTTGACCGGATTCACATCTGTAACAGAGGCGCCAGAGCGGCCATTATCTACCGTGCCAGGGTCTATACCCTCAGCATGCATGGTGGAATGAAATGACCGTAGTCATGCACGGGAGTTCTTCTACACGAAGCCACTTGCAGGAGTGTTTTTCTGTGACAAGGAGTATTCCCATGGCGCCGTTGGTGGTTAAAATTCTCGGGCAGCGATTGGAGTTCTTCCAGGGGTGTTGATAGTGAGACGAACCGCTTGGCCGTTGTTGATGGGAGGTTTTAGTGGCTCTCGTAGCGCGCACGCGCCGTCGGCACCAGAAGGCGGCGCTGGAGCGAGGCGAGCAGCCAGTTATGGTTTAGTGCATCAAGCTCATCGAAGGGTTCAATTCGGACGACATGTCGACCGCAAAACGGGCCTGCTGTCTTGAACCCTAGTGACGATGAGACGCCGTCGCTCGCACTCCACGCCATCCACGTCCTCCACCCACTCCACCAAACTGTTCACTGCCTGTGTAAATTTGCCCATGTATCGTTCGCTTTGCCGCATTCGCATTGTCCTGCAAGCTTCCTGACTGCAGCGTCTCCTAGCCCCGCCGCGCCTCAGCTTTGCTGCCTGGAGGATGAATTGACTCCTCTGCCGTTCGATTCTGCTTTCATCTATTTACTCACCTCCTTCAGCATACTCTCACCCTCGCTCAACAGACTCGTATTTCGCTTCCCCGCTCCTCTATCAACGCACTGCCACTCCCGCTCTAAATCCCTGTCCAGCCTCGAGACGCCCCTCGCCTATCCAACTTTGCCGGAGATGGCGTCTCATGAGGAGGCCGCCATGTCCGACACATCCTACTCGCATAAGCGATTCCAAGAGTATACATACCGACTCCCCACGCCTCCTCGCATTATCATACCCCCACCAACCCTCGCAGCTGAAATCCCAGACGTCGAGATTGAACGTGTTATCCAGCCCGATGATGGCCGGATCGACGTCAGCTTCCTCAACAGTGTCGATTTTAGCGGAATTGTGCAGAGGAACGCACTGCTGGAGTGGTCATACGAGCGTCGGCGTCAGGCACAAATGATTTTACCCTTTCTGTACCTTGGCCCAATGGTCGCTGCAAAAGACAAAAACTTCTTGGCAAAGGAAGGCATTACCATGCTACTAGCTGTGAGGCCGGGACAGACTGGGATGGTCGGTGCTTTCAAGGCTGCTCAGGAGGCTGGGGTGAACACCGGTACAATTGAGGTCCCAAATCACCAAGCCCTTATCGCCGCATTTCCTCGAGCAGTGCGAAAGATCAACGAACACCTCTCCTTCATTCACCGTCTTTCCCAGTCGCGTCCTGAAGGCCCTCGAATGGGCAAAGTGCTTGTTTTTTGCGAGTCGGGCAATGAAAGATCAGCTACTGTGGTGGCTGCTTATCTGATGGAAATGCTGGATGATATTGACTACGTCAAGGCGATGCAGCTTTGTCAGGCCCAGCGTTTCTGCGTCAACTTTGACGATGCTCTCAAACATCTACTTCAGTCTTACTGGGATATTCTCATCGCCAAGCGCTCAGTTGCTCAGTCGAATCACAGCGCTCGACCCTCCGTTTTGTCTTCTAGGAACCAATCGGCTGAATTAGTTTCTAACGGTGATCTTCAGTTTTCTAGGCAAAAGAGAACACTGGACACAGCTTATGAAGATGATATGGATATGGATGACGGCGCGGATGCTTCTGACGAGGCAAGATTTCTTGGGAGGGAATTCGCTCCGTTTCAAGACTAACTTTCATCATAACATATTCTTGATAGACTCTCAGGGGATATTGGCGGGCTCTCTTACTTCATGGTTGTGATACCCTGGCATAGTTTCTGATAGGGGATTCAGGAACTGGCGTTATTTGGGTTGTGCTTGCGGTTTAAGGGAATGATATTCTTGCTAGCATATTAAAAGGCGCTCTGTAAGTGGCGAGATTTCATGAATGCTGCCAGCCTGCGCTGCAGTACACTTTGCAAACTCAACAGGTGTTGTGTTACGTCCAAAGTGGAAAAGTGAGGACCTTTCTACGCTTGTCTTTATTACATTGAACCTACCATGAGCTCTATATATGCATATGCATATTTAACTTCATTGTTTCCTGTTGCATCGTGCCGGTGGTGATGATATCTCTACGCAGAAATGCCACAGGACGTTGTTTTGACGGTTAGCCTTCACTGCTGAAGAAAGCATTGCCACTGGTATCTAGTGCTTCACCGAATCAGGAAGTACGCTAAAGTTTGTTCTTTTCAATACCGTTTTTTATCTGTCACTTAGGATTTATAGTGAAAAGTATCTTGTCAAGAGCCGTTGCAAGAGCGTATTCACGTCAAATATTTGATTCACCACTCATCTTCATGCAACTCCGCAAAAGCGTCAAGAAGCCGTGTCACTACAATAATGAGACTGGGACACATTGCCGGAATCTGATTTTGAGCCTGAGGAAGTAAGTCGTGCTAACACAAAAGCATCAGTATTGCACTCATCTATTGCAAATCGGCTGTCTCGAATTCACAAATCCCTATCCTCAACCCAGAGTTCCGAGTTTATCGACCTTGCACGGCCCACCGTCGCGACTTCAGCGGATCCAAAAATATGACTAACATCAAGTATCTAACTAAGGATAAATCCAGTCACTCCGTAATTCGACGCAAACCCCCTGGGCCTAGGAGAGATGCAAAAGCCGGAGAGCAGCTAGTTGCTCGACCTATTCGTGCATACACGCGCCGGTCGGTTGCTTTCCCAACACTGCCGTTAGGCCAAAACCGAAGCATTGATAGTGGCCAGGAAAAGGTACAACCGCACGGGATTAGCAGGCTGATGAGCGAGCGATTTAGTGGCGATACTATAAAGTGGAAGAAGACTGTGGATCATTTGTCCATGCGTTCTCCACTCATCAATTTCCCTTCGGACCTGTCAGAAGACGAGAAGGACGACTACGAAAACCTTCAAAATAGCATGGAAATAAGCGAGGAGGAAGAGGAGATAAAGGAATCAGTAGGACCACTGCATTTTCTTTGCTATATCTAGAGCGGAGAAGGTAATTCAGATATTCCAGAGTTAAGAAAACTAACATCTATATAGATTTCATTTCGCTCCCTCTATCCCTCACTTCGCGCGGAGATCATCGACCAGATTCATGGCGAATCCAACAACCTCTACCTTGATGGTTACTACCCAGTTAAATGTCTCCTCAATCTGGACGGGAAAACTTTAGAGCGTATTATGAAGGAGAACAAAGTCATATGGGATAATCCACCGTACCATATCCTCAAGATGAAGGCTAGAAATTCCAATCAAGCAATAGACCCTGACACTCCTCCGCCGGGCGCTACTCGCTACGCGCTTAAATTTCTTCAGCAAGAGGGGCTACCAGCGAGCTTGCTTGGCCAGTGGGGACATCTTTTGCGAGAGACCAAGGTCACGTTTTCCGGAAGTGAGCCAGGCGGCACGGATCAAGCCAACGATATAGGAAGAAAAAATGATGCATCTGAGATGCCGCAGTCGATGACAACGGCGCAGCCTCAACAGGCTGAACATGTTGACACTATCGTTGTGGCTAACAAATTCATGCCGGATCAAAACCTACCAGTACCACAACCACAGCAGCAACAGCTATTTCATGCGCAAATTGTTCCAAGTGTGCCGGCACAAAACTTCCTACATAAGCTGACTGGTAGTAATATTAGTAGACCGTCACAGGATCTACAACAGAAGCCTAGACGCCTCCCAACGCCTCCTCCCCGTAAACCTATACCTCGAAATATTGACCCTGAACATGACCATGCCCTAGCGGTACATCATGCACGGCTAAGAGATGCAGGAACTTATCCACCGGGTTCTGCACAGCGTGCTCTTACAGTTGAGCGTAACATCTTGAACTTAGCTCAACATAATCATGGAGGCATATCAACTTCTGCAATGAGTTCAAGGAACAGAGGGCCGGCTCCGGTGGCCCCAATGGCTTCTATGAAGCATGTAACGCCATATCTTAGACCTTTACCAAGCAGCATTGTGGAAGGACCGCAACAAGAGCAGCCAAAATCTAGCACACCGGCCCAAGCTTCACAGCGGGGTAACGCTACAATGCCATCGGAGACTCCCTCAAACTCGCCTCCGTCCACAGGCGCAACACCAGAACCAATACCACGACCCCCGCGCGTTTCTTCTACTCCATTTCAAGAAACAAATACTGTAACAAAGGCTTACACTCATACGGCAAGCCGCACGCCGAAGCAGAATGAATTTTCAACGCAGAAACCACCCCTAAAGCAAAACTCAAATCCGATCTCACGACTGAATTTAGTCGATTTCCCATCGAAGCAGGCACCCCCGTCAGCCAGCGGGGTGAGTCCAGGGAAAGGTCAACTGCGCGATGGGAATCAAGATCGTAACCAGATGCATATATTCGGCCCGCAACTAAACAAGCCTGGACAAGAAATCCATCCACAAGCTAGGTATCAACATTCAAACTTGCCGCGAGCGGAAACTGCGGTATCGCCTCAACATCTGCACTCCAGCCAGCAGCAGAATCTGCGTCCCCAAAACGGACTACGAGATCTAGATCAGAATCTCAACCAACAGCCGGACCAACAGCGACTTAGAATTCCACCGAGTCTACTCCTCAACCCAAACCCGCTTAGTACTCAAGGTCAAGATCGGAGCTCTAATAAAATTCAGAGTCCATATCAATATCCTGTTCAGGATCCCTCGTTGAAGCAATCATATAGTACCCTTCCACCATATCCTTACTACCCTGCAGGACACCCTTCTGGAACCTCGTTGCCCACAACTCAGCCGGAACCTCAAACGCAGTGGGCCACAAACCCGCCAAAAGCCATCAGAAAGACACTAGTCCCACCACCCAACGTATCGACACCAAGCGCTCACCTCGACACCCCGTCACCCAAACCCCACCATCTTCAAGGTAGCACCACTAACTCCACAGTCCCGGACACTCCAGCGCTAGCCCTGGCCCCGGCCTCAGCTCCAGCTCCGGCTCCAGCTCCAGCTCCAACTCCAGCACCCGCCGCCGTCGTCGCCGCCAACCCGCCCACGCGCTTCAAGCCTGTCGACCCGCGCATCATCCTAACGCCACACGCCACAGCCCTAAACGCGCACTTCAAGAAAACATACGCGGCCCAAGAGCGCACCACCACCCAAGAAACCCACAACGGCGACGGCGGCAGCGAAACCAACGGGCTCGCCATCTCTCCCATCGTGCCTGCTAGCAGCAGTACCGCCGCTAGAGGCGCTGCCGCTAAGGATGTTGCTGCAGCGAGTCCTGCGCCAGCTAGACCCGCAACCACAACCGCAACCGCGATGGTAGTGGTTGCCGCTCCGACGAAGCGCAAGCGCGGCCGGCCGGCCAAGGTGGCTGATCCTACGGCTGGGATGGCTTCTTTGGCTGCGGCGACGGCGGGTAGTGGTGCTGCGGGACGGGGTAAGAAGCTGAAAGCTGATGCTGGTACGGGTGCTGAGGAGGGCAAGAAACCTGCGCAGCCGAGGTGGAGGAAAGGTGCTGGGGAGGGTGGGGAGAAGTCGAAGGGGGCGGCGCGGAGGATGGGTGGGAAGGAGGCGGAGAGGAAGGGCGGTGGGTGAGGAGAGCTTTGTGTCGCTGGTTGATGGAGGGGAATTGGATTGGGAGTTTCAAAAAGCGCTGGGTTTGGTAAAGGCGTTAGTGATTAGGGCTGGGGTTGGATTGGATCATTGGTTGGCTCACTTGCGAAAGGGAGTTGGATAACTGGAAGTATTGTACATTCGAATAACAGAAGGTCTAATTTCTAAATCCAAACTTGCGCCGTGCTGCATTGAAGCAGCGGATATCTCTAGATTCACACCCGGTACATGCGATAATCACACAATATGTCCCAAAACTCCCGCTGCGTCAGCCATCAAGTCGTTAAAAAGATCAAACTAATCATGCAATGCAGAGCCGACCTTCCTATCCCACTTACACGCTCTCCTTTGACCAAAACCCTCTAGCTCTAATCCTCTCACCGTAAATAAAAAAAAGATACGGAATGGGAATCAGCGCAACCGCTACGAATCCAAACACGCTCACACCCCACGCAATGCCCATCTTATGCAGCATCGGAGTGATGAACAACGGAAATGCCCCAGCCAACGCGCTGCGCAAAAAGGTATTCGCCGCCACAGCGCTCGCCGAATATCTCTGAAACGTATCGATCAAGTAGTTTAGCGCGGCCTGGAAGATGGTGAAGAAGCCAACGCCGACGCACACGGCGCCGATGTTGGGCGCGATCCAGTGGATTTTTTTGTTGGCGGTCCAGCCAAAGATGAAGAGGCCGGCGGCAAAGAAGACGGAACCGAACATCATGGGCGGGAGGCGCGCCTCGGGCACCGCGCGGTGGTTGTTGGCGACGAAGCGCTTGTAGTAGTATTTCTGGTTGAGGACGTTCGCCACGGCACCGCCCAGGATTCCAATCAGTAGCGCTAAGAAGGGTAGGGCGCCCACGACTTGGTTCCAGCCGCGCTCTTCCTCAAATACGATGGGGAAGGCCGCTAGGTTGGCGTAGAGGATTCCGTACACGAACGAGGCGTATAGCGCGACGAGGAAGCAGATGGGGGTTAGCAGCATCTGGAATGGTCGAACGAGATATTTGCGTCCGAGTTCGCGAATGGAAATGTCCCATTCTTCGTGGCGAGCATGCAGAGCCCAGTTTTGGGATTCGTGGCGCAGTCGGCGCGCCTTGTAGACAAGGAGAACAGCAGGGTAAGACTCGTCCAGGATGAGAATGTCAAGTAGTAGGATGAACATCATCATGATTCCGGTGACCTAAAGTGGTCAGTAAGCGGATTGGATGCCAGGAGTTTATTGACAGATAACTCACATATTCTGTCCATCGCCAGCGTAGATAGGACTGGACTATAGCTCCGCCTACAATCGGACCTAGCACGGGCCCTCCCACGACTGCCATGGCATAACCTACAATAGCTATACCGCGAGTTTCGGGGGGCCAAATGTCGCCCAGAACACCGCCTACACATATATCAGCAATTGGTTATGAACATTATTGGGCGTCTCCAAACGGTAATACTCACCAGTATTCGTAACAGGAGCACTTCCAAATAAGCCAGCGAAGAATCTAGTGATCAGCACCGTCTGGATATCCTTTGCCGTCGCAGTTCCAAACGAGAATATAGCAGCGATGAAGTAAGGAGCTAGCACTGCTGGCTTTCTTCCATAGACCTCACTCAATGGCGCCCACAGTAATGGGCCCACTCCGAAGCCAAACAGCAGGAACGATAGACCCAGCAAGGATACCTCGGTGCCGACATGGAACTGCTCCGATATTTGTCCTATAGCAGGCGAGTAGACACTGCTCGCCCAGGTGGAACCCATTGTTGTGAAGCCATACAGCACCGTAGTGATGACCTTCTTTTTGAACGGCCAATTGAGCGGGTTGTAGGGATCGTCGGGCCCGTCGAATTCGACAATGACGTCGGGACCTGTTTTGGTGTAGGTGAGGGGGTGTAAGAAAGGTGGGACTGGCCGTCGAGATCTAATGGTAGAAAGGGCGGATTGAACTCGAGATATTGAGGGAGTAGGTTTGGGCTGTATCGTCTCTGCTTTTTCTAAATCTGGAGTGAGGCCTGAGACTTCATGTGAGATAGGCGTCGAGACTACGCTGGCCGAAGTGGAAGAAGTAGATGATCCGTTGTATGGTGGTCTGGGGTCTTTATCTTCCTTAGCCATTTTCGAGATATGGATAGTTATGCAGGACCGGAGATTGTGATGAGTGAAGAACTAGAGAGAGAAGTGAGGGAGTTGAAGGAGGAGGGGGAAGGTTAAGAGTCGAATTGGTGGTGAACATTTGCGGCATGGTGGGCGAATTGGGCATTGCCTGCTTCATGAAATTCTCTGCCGTCCTTTCCTCGAGTGCAGCTTTGGCAAGTGATGGCGTAGGGTTTGGCCGTTATTTCCGACATAGAAGGGAACGGCCGGTCCTATGCCGAGATGCCGATCCCTGCACTCTGACTAACCATTACGACCGATATCGGCATTTAAATATTGCTACACCAAGTCGTCTATGAAACTCATTGTGATTATTTTTTGTATCCTGCATAATTCGCTGCACCGCCTCGGCGCATCCCGTACTCAAAACACTTCTTGTACACCGCAATAGGACTAACCCACAGTTGTAATGACCGTCGTTGTGTACGTAAAATCTTGTCCAGGAACGGGCCGAAAGACGGCGCTGTCGTTGTATCTCTCTTCATTGCCGCCATGGCCTTTATCGCCATCGTCGTGCATTCCGAACGCTTAACCGTGCTCCATACATCGATGTTGGGAACAGGGCTCTCCACCACTTTCTTCGGGCCTGGGTTGCCTGGCACCCATGACACGTCTTTGCACCCGCTCGTCCGATCACACGCCGCGACACAAGCCTCCAAACTAGTCACATGCGCAGGCGAAGCACCCGTCGTGATGTCCCCGCCCGTTCGATCAATGTAGCATTCAATGCATACTCTGCTCCGCACGCCGACGTGTACATCGTGCCGTCCGAGTCAGGGCAAGACGGCGACGGGAGCTTGCGAGCGCCCCAAACATCCATCTTCAGCAATCCCCACTGCGCCGCGCTCTTCAGGTAGCAAATCCCGTTGTCATATACTGACCCGGGCACGTATGAGACGTCGACGCATGCCTCAGCCTGCTCGCATGCTTCGATGCATTTGTCCAACCCGAATCGTAAACGTATTTGATGTCCGAATTGAACCGGTCATAATAGCACTCCACAACACACCCTGCTCCAGTTCTGGCCTCGTATGTAGTCCCATTGGCATCAGGGCAAACCAATGATCCAAGCGGATCGCTAGTTGTAATTGCAGAGGGGCTGCTGGTTGAAGTAGTGCTTGTAGGGCTCTTGCTACTTACTGTGCTGGACGTAGTGCTCTGAACCTTGCTAGACGTAGTACTTTGAACCGTGCTCGATAGACTCCTCCAACTGGTGGAGCTGCTTGAATTGGCACTGGAAGAACTCGGAGCGATTGTTGACGTGAAACAAGAAGCCGAATACTGAGAGCGTGCTAGGAACAACCGAAGAAGTGCTCCAACTGTTGGAAGAAGCCATAGCAGAAGACGACCTGGTGATCGTTTCGTAGATTGTATCTGTGGTTAGTGTCGCTGAGACCAGGAAAGTTGAAGCGGAGAATGGTGTGTACGTAGGATTAGCAGCTACAACAAACATTGTGTGTATACCCGGAGGAACAGCGCTATCGGGCAAAGTTAGACACTCGATGATGGTTGGCTTGATTCTGAATGGAAGGAGCAAGTAAAGGTGTAAGAACCTGTTAAAAAGACCAACACAAACGAGTTGCTCTATGCAGCAGGGCTGGTAGTGAAACATTTTGTTCCATCTGTCCCTGTATTAGCTAATCATTCCCCATGAATAGTAAAAGGGGGCCGCTAACTATGGGTGAAAGAAGCCGGGATCCCGAAATGATTCGTGTTGTTCAAGATAAAGGCAAAGGCGGGCACAGCACCATTCACTTGGGACGTTAAAGAAGGAGAGTCGAATGTACAGGCTATGGCTGCAATGTGTTTTTCCTGTAGATATGAAAAATGGAGTGGAATGCAGCGAGAGAGGAAAGGAAGGGAGCTTTGGTGCCAATAAGAACAAGAACCAACTGCGAAGTCAAAGTAGTTGAGTCCGTAAAATAAATCAAAACCAGATTCAATGAAACTATCTAGCAGCTAACGTGTATGAAACAGAAACCCCTGAACATAGAGTTTTCTATGTTGATACTGGCCCCTTGGCGGGACTCCTGAATTGGCTTTACGAAGTTATTCTTGGCTATGCTTATTTAATGTTGAGAAAGAAAATAGGCGAAAGACGTTAATAACGACCCTGGAAGTTTCCGAAAAATATAGAAGGGCCGTAAGACGTAGCTCGGGTTATACTGAAAGAGAGGACTTTAGGGACGTGAGCTAGAGCAATGATATATCGCTACTGCTAGTAGTAAACCGATAATGACTAATTCAACTAAATTGCTGTGTTGATCAGTTGATCCAACCTTGCCATCAAAGAAAACACTGGGAAATGTAACAAGTGGTCGGAAGATGATTTAGAGTTCATGGTCCTTGGATTCAAAAACTCTAAGCATGACGTGAAGGAGAGTCGAGGAAAAATAGTTCGAGGTTGAGACTGTCAGAAGCGTGTTGAAACCCTTCAAGGGCTCAGCATGAATTCATTGCTCGGCGATGTGCTTCACACTGACCAATGAGACACATACCCTTCGAAGAGAAGCTTTAGCATAATTAGTAGGGATGGCGAAGCAAACCAGTTCGTTGGGACTTGGTCTGCAGGCTGTAGCCAAGTTCCGAACGATTGACCAAATTTTAGGATTTCAGACATCAACCAGAGATGCTGTGCGAAAATTGCCAGAATTGTATTTGCAAAAATCGCCTTACTCCGTCTTTCATGAGTTCTCAACCGGTAGGGTCCTCATAGGAATGAACGCCAAGGAATGTCGAAACCCCCTTATTTTCTAACCATCTTCCCTTCGTCTTCGTATGCACCCACCTATTCTCGCCTCGAAATTCTCTGATCTACCACTTTGCCTCCTTGCTTGCCATAAAGTCCTTCGTCACACCAACAACCTTCTCGAGCGACTCCAACCACGGCACTAACTCGGCCTGCACCTTAGTCTGGTCTTCACCGAGCTTTGCATAAAAGTCCTTACGGTATGGCGTCGCGCCCATGGCCGCACTGAAGATGGGTTTGACAATGAAGGAGTGGTGTGGCTTCAAGGTGTTGCTGTAGGAGGTACGGAAGGAATTGGAGAGCTCTTCTGTGCTGTTATCGATATTTTGGCGGAGAGCTTGAGCCGTGAAGTCGAGGCCACTGTGTGTAGAATCAGTCGGGTGTGATAATTTAGAGAGCTTCAGGTATAAGGGAGGTGGTTGGATGGGCAAGGAGAGAAAGGAAATTTTTCAAAGGGCACTCAGGGTACTTTAAAGCTGTGAAGAGACGTTTGAGAGAGAACATACCGTGTCAGCCACAGTAAGCCCTCGGTAGCAGTATGCTTCTTCTCTTTCAATTCATTTTTGACGAGATCTTGTAGGGTAGAGGAATCGGCTGGGGCAGCAAGTTGGCGGTCACGGATTTTCTAACTCATTTACTCTTCAGCAGTTGCTCTCCTGTAAATGACGGCACGTAGCGCCAGATGAGACGTTTGCCGAGGGAATTGAACGGAAAAAGAAATAATTGAAGAGCCGCACCTTTACGTTTCCCGTCATATCCGACTTCACTGGGTTGAAGGCGACAGAGCCAAGTACGTCTGTAGGTTCACATCAGCGTGGTACAACAATATAAGAAAACTTCAAGTCACTGGTAAAGCACATGGCACGTGTAGCTGTTAACAGAGGACTAGGGAAGTAGAAGGACGCACCAAACAAGGTAACTAAACTCTCGGAAGCCTCAAGGAACTCAGTCGTCGAAATAGCATTATTCTTGCTTGCGTCGACTGGAACGTTGGTAAAGCTTCTCTTGAGGGTGTCGAAGAAGGTGCCGCCTGGAGGGTATGCTGCAGTAGCCATGATGGTAATTGAATCCTTTGATTTGGTATATTTAGGTGTGGTGAAAGTTGAGCTGGGGGGTTTTGAATATGGACTCAAAGCTCGATGGCGGTGTGCAAAATGTGGGGTGTTTACAGTGGCTTGGCTTGGCTTGAGCGGGGCAGCTGGGAGCGAAAGTTACTCAGGCATTAAGGGACAAAGGGACAGCTAGAACCGAAACGTCTAAGACATGCCTCCGCCCGAAGCAAGCGGGAATATTCGGATATAACCCTAGACAGCCTGACCTCTCAGAGACGGGAAGCCGATGGAAGACTCGTTTGTGTAAACCTGTACTAGCAATTGGCTATGGACTTCGGGCCACGGCATCGTCTTTCTGTAGCCGCCATGTCGTCAATTGATGTGATCCCTCTACTAATAACCGGCCAACTTCTCCTCTCCTTGTTCTTGCACTGACACTCTGACTTCGCATCTTAAATCTATTTGTGAAAAGTTATATTACCAAACCATCATGTCTCTTAGCAATGTTCGCAGCACCGAGCGGCTCTTCAAAATTGCCTCCATCCCAGGCGATGGAATTGGTGTCGACATTACAGACGCCGCCATTCAAGTCCTCCAGAAACTTTCTGAGACAGTGGGTCACTTTGTCTTCGAGTTTGAGAACATTGATTGGAGTAGTCGAACGTTTAAAGAGAGGGGTCACTATATGCCCGAAGATGGGTTGGAGTATCTGAAGAAATTCGATGCCATTTACTTCGGGGCGGTAGGATGGCCAGGTACGATTCAATGGCCGGGCTCCTCTCAGACCTTCGAAGGCTATGAAAGTTCTGAAAGCTAACGGAGAGTTCTGCCGTATAGATGTCCCTGACCATATCTCCCTATGGGGCCTCATCCTCCCCATTCGTAATGCGCTGAATCAATACGTTAACGTACGTCCTACCCGCGTCCTCCGTGGCATAAACTCGCCGCTCAAGAACTGCGGTACGAAAGACCTTAACTGGATTATTATCCGCGAGAATAGCGAAGGAGAATACGCAGGGCATGGTGGAACAACCCACGCCCACTCATCTAATACCGTCGCCACCGAAGTATCAATATTTACACGCGTAGGCATTGAGCGCATTTTCCGATTCGCATTCGAAACGGCAAGATCAAGGCCCCGCAAGAAGCTGACAATGGTAACAAAGAGCAACGCGCAGAGACACGGTATGGTGCTATGGGATAAAATCTTCGCCGAGATTACGAAGGAGTATCCGGACGTAGAGACGGATAAGATGCTCGTCGACGCGATGACCGTAAGGATGGTATTGCAGCCACAGTCGCTGGATACAATCGTAGCGACGAATTTACATGCGGACATCCTATCTGATCTCGCTGCCGCGTTGTCTGGGAGTATTGGAATCGCTCCATCAAGCAATTTGGACCCCACTCGGGAAAATCCAAGCATGTTTGAGCCAATTCATGGAAGTGCTCCCGATATCGCCGGGAAGGGCATCGCAAATCCAATCGGTGCATTCTGGAGCGCCGCGGAAATGGTTAGGTGGCTCGGGTTTGAAGAAGCTGCAGATGGGTTAATGACGTGCATTGAAAATGTTACGGAAGCTGGAGTAAAAACCAAAGATCTTGGGGGTTTGGCTAACACCAAGGATGCGACGGACGCTGTGTGTAAGGAAATAGAAAATGTTCTGGGGAGTATGTAAATGGGGATAAAGACGTGGAAATACCTGCATTCTATCCCTCTACCCACTCCCTCGGCAACTGTGAAACCCCAGGGATAACCTTGGTTCCACCCTTTACAGTCCTCTGTGGTATATCCTCTATTTCTCCCCATTTCACAATACCAATAGCCTTGCCATCGATTAGACCTTTTGATATCTGCAATGCCGGGCCGTTAGCAACGCACTCCTGCAGCTCTCCACAGCGCCTTGAAGTGGCTCAACTTACCGGCCCAAGGTCGTTACTATCATAACTGCCTCTCCAATGATCTCCTTCAACCCAGACATGCCCGTGGGGGATTTTAATCTTTCTCCCACCGTTGAAATTCTTTCGTTCACCGTATCCGCCGTAGCCCCCATGGGTCCCCCTTTCCCTGTCCCTTGGCCACACCTCATCTCCTTCGAGAGCAATAACTCGCTTTATGGAAATTTCCTCGGGCTTGTGCGGTTTCCAGAATGTGATTACATCGCCGCGCTTTAGGTCTTTGGTAGGATTGAGGCGGCTGAGAAGGACGTGGTCGTGCTTGCCTGCGCTTTTGGAAAAGGGTGAGAGGGACGGCGACATCGATTCGCCCATGACGGGAATAATGTCGACAAAGTGATCAGTTACAGTTACTACCAGACAGCAGCCAAGGAGGATACTGTAGCCACTGCTGAGGAGGTTTCGGGGGCGGAAAAGAGGGCGAAGGGTAGAAAAGGCCATTTCGAGGGATCCGAGGAATGTATAGCATCAATTGAGATGTAAATAAGGGTTTCAATGCGAGAAGCTGAGAGCTTTGTGAGCTCTGGGCGAAATCCAATAATCACGTAAGCTCTAGTTTCTTGGCATGCATTGCTCATGGAAGGAGAATTCCTGGCCAGGTAAGGAGAGTTCCTAGCTAAGTAAGGAGAGTTCTTAGCTAAGTAAGGAGAACCGCTAAGAGAATTTAAATTCCTAGCGGAGAGAATTTATTAAGGTTTTAGGTTAGGTAGTAAGCAAGGGAGAAAGGGCCCTAAGGGCATGTTATAGTGCCGACTATTTACTTAGTATGCCTAACCGATTACTAAGTATTAATTCTAAGATTTACTATAAAGAGAGAACTATCTAACGTGTTCCACCGCTCATCCGGCCACCAGCACCAAGACGCGTCTTCGTACAGTTATTCCACTACACGCCAATAAGTAGTCTACCCTCTTTCTGAGGTGATTTAGAGTTCTGAATTGATGACATTATTGTTTTGGTACGAAGACACGTCTTGGTGCTGGTGGGGTGGCCGGATGAGTGGTGGAACACGTTAGGTAGGGACTATCCCCTGTCATCTACATGTCCGGAACTCATTTTTCCAATCGATGTCAAGCAACCTGAATTTTTGACTTTATTCTCCATGTTTCTCTTTCGCAATAACGTAGTTAACGGGGTTTTGACCGCTACCCTAGTTATGACCGTTTGGAACTTTTGTTAGTTGTTTACCACCAAATTAGCATTTCGGCTAGTTTTG
>Ga0307507_10003394_pt1 | contig 31083 bp, 12 predicted proteins | sample 7_EM_MG_FD_207223 | JGI IMG/M metagenome (GOLD analysis project Ga0307507, IMG submission 207223) | Populus trichocarpa ectomycorrhiza microbial communities from riparian zone in the Pacific Northwest, United States - 7_EM | ecosystem: Host-associated > Plants > Roots > Unclassified | place... | reverse complement strand
TAGAGAAAGTAGAAGAAGAATAGTGCGGCGCTAGGGCCCAGGCCTATATAGAGGAGGAAGGGAGACGCGTAAGAGGCCAGCAAAGACAATAGTAAGGGAGAGAAAGGAGCCAAAGTAGAGTATAAAAGAGTACTGGAAAACCATCTACCGCAACACAATACTGGTTAGACCGACGCTGGAGAGACAAATAGGAGTTAAAGGTATAGAGGCAGACTTAGGCAAGGGGAACTGTCGGGAACGAGGCATGTTGCCATCACATATTAATGTGGCCCTAGCGTGGTGAGGAACCTTAAGTTCCTTACCCCTTTCCTCATTCCTATTAAAAAACAAAGAAGAACAACCATTATACTATCTATGAATCGTAGCTACGTGATATCCCCTTGTGTAACTAACACTGATTAGTGGTTAACTTCACTATTATACCATAGAGCAGCTAGGTATTCCACTAAGAAGAGACAAGCCACTGTACCAGTGCTACTCGTGCTAGAGGAAGCTGTCTTTTAAGGTTAAAACTGGTCCTAAACCTTAAATAGAACTCTTCCACAAATCTAAGGATTTAAAAGGCTAGAACTGGTCCTAAGCCTTTCTAAGATTATAGATTCTTGCGTCCATCACGCAGAACAACACGCTTTATAAGTCTTTGCGATTTAAGGCTAGAACTAGTCCTAAGCCTTATAACCGCAAATATATATTACAAACGCGTACTAAACAACAAACGCGTACTAAACGACAAATATACATTACAAACGCGTACTAAACGACAATCCCTACACCAATAACACTTCCCTCCCTCTGAAAATATGGCTACGCCTACTTTAAATAACTGGAAAGACTCCTTACCACTAGGGGTAGCTAAGCACGTGAAACTTATTAATAAAGATTGGGACGAATTCGCCTTTAATACAATAACTTATACCGTAAAATAAGTTAACGGCTTTCTCCTACACCATATTATATTCTACTAAAATAGATATTACGCCGACTCACAACTATGGGAGTATTTTAGGGAGGATTTTATAGGATGGACTACTAATACCTAGGCACTTAGCAACGTTAATATTGTTTAGGATTTTCGAGACTTCCTCTATAGAAATGGGGTATATATTACTAAGAACGGTAACCCAATTGCTAGCAATATTTAGGCCGTTATTATTAGTATAGAAGAACCAATATGGACGGAAGCTGAGATTATACGTTAACTACGGAAACCTAAAAACAACCCATATTCTTTAGAAGGCAACTTTAATTTATATTAAAACCCCTAGAACACTAACCCCCTACCTAAAGCTGCTCTCCCACCTAGAGGTGCTCTCCCACTTAGAGTTACTCCGCCTCCACCTCCTCCACTCTAGCTAACCGGTAAGCCTTTACCACGAGAAGTCACAAATCTAATAAAGGTATATTCGGACGAAGAGAAGAAGTTTAGAGGAGAACTATACAACATACTCAGAGCAAAACTATAGGTCTTCTATAACTGTTGTAATAAGGTCGGAATTTAACGCCACTAGTACCATTACGCTTTCTCTATTATGTTAAGGGGATGGGCAGCAATATTCTATTACGACCATATTACGGGTAAAAACTATAGCTTTAATATAATGCTTCAGCTTACTAGAGCCCACTTTAAGACTAACAAGAATTACCAACTTTATATATCTAAATGGCGAGAGACTACGTTCTAGAGAGTTATTGCTTCTAACCTAATAAAGACTTATTTAGAGTGCCTTTAACTACTCTTTAATAAACTCTAGAAAATCCAATATGGCCTTACTAAAACCTACTAAAATAAGAACAGCCTAAGGGACCAGGTTATTTTAGCATGCCGTGGCGTTCCTAAGTGTAACTTGGCGCTATACAAACCTGCGGATACGTTTGAAGGAGTATATACTAAGCTACGCTCTGCTGTAGGTACTATAATGCGAACATAAGAATCTTAACAGCTCTATACTAAAAACCCTACCTAAACAAGTATTCCTAACTAATATGATCACAACTGGACTGATCGAACATATAGTGGCCGTAGTAGGGAATATAGAAGAGGGTACAATTAATGTTAACTATAAGGCAACCGTGGAGGTCCTTATAGAGGTTTATTTCAAAGTAATCGCCAGAAGAAGTGCTACGTTTATAAGAAGCTAAAGTGCTAGTTAACTAGACACTCCCTTAATAAGCAAAAAGAGGCATATAACAAGTTCCGTCAGAGTGCAAGAAACGTCGGAAATTGTAAGGTTACTATAGCCTACTTCCAAAGCTTCCTGGTTTAATATAAAGGCGTAAAAGACCTTAAGGGTGAGGTTAATAAGGTTAAACAGCTCCTTATAGATATAAAAATTAAGGACTACTCTCCTAACCAATACTTTACTAAGTATAGTGAGGTAAATGGCACACAAACCATTACTATTCTTAATGACTAATCTATGCTCCATTTTATTATAAAGTTAGATATCTTTAACAAGCCAAAAAAGAGCTCCGCGTTTTCCTTTAATAACAGATACTCAGCGAACGTCTTCTATAGTATTATACCGGATACTGGAGCCGTAGGAGTATCTATAATAGGAGAACCTTAAGTTCGAGCCCTTTAGCAGCTTAATAGCTCTATTTAGATTAACTAATTAACGGCAGGCCAATATACGATTCGCTTTAGTAAAGGTACTACGATCTCTTTTAGCACAATTAGGGTCCAAACCCCCTTAGGATACATTACTTTCCATATTATTCCTACAAACACTCCGTTTCTATTTTACATTAAAGATATAGATAAGTTAGGCGTTAGGCTTAATAACCTTAAGAATATACTTATTTAGGGAGACAATTGGGTACCTATTATGCGCAAGTGGGGTTACCCCTAGTTGCTCCTTTATTAACTAGAAAAGAGTGTTGCTTAGAGCCACTTAACTAAGTTAAAATTACGCCAACTGCACCATTATTTTGGCCACCTATCCGTTTATTAATTGCTTAGGGTTCTTCAGCGAGTAGGCCATAAAGTTAAGGTTAAGGCAATTAAGCATCTTATAAAGTACTGCTATTACTGCCAAATAAACCAGAAGTCCCCTAGCCGATTCAAGTTCACCCTTAAAGATAATTACGACTTTAACTTCTGTATCATCGTCGACGTTATATATCTTAGCGGCAAGCCAGTACTCTAAGTTGTTAACTTCTTAACCTCCTTTTAAGCCGCACGATTCTTAAAGGATATATCAGCTAGGAACGCATGGGATACCCTTTAGTTATGCTAGATTAATGTCTACCTAGAACCCCCTAATTAAATCGTCTATAATGTAGAAAAGAACTTCTCATCTATAGAGTTTCAATAATAGATAAAGGCAATGGCAATTAAGGTCAAGGAAGTCCCTATTAAGGCATATAATAGTGTTAGAAAAGTGGAGCGATATCACGCGCTATTATGCCGCGTATATAAGATTATCTCTTCAGAACTAGAGGATGCTAGCAAAGAACTTACCTTATAAATAGCTGTTAAAGCTATTAACAATTCTGCTAGCCTAGATGGACTCATACCTATATTACTAGTCTTTAGCGCCTACCCTTAAATAACTAATAATTCTCTACTATCTCCCTCCGTTGTGCAACGAGCTAAGGCTATTCGCAAGGCAATAAAGGAGGTACGACGTCTCTACGCTATACGCCAAGTCAACGACGTACTAGAAATAAGAAATGGCCTAAATACCTTAACTACGCTCGATCTGCTACTCCAGTCTAAGGTACGCGTATAGCGTAAAAAGGGAGGATGGTTAGGCCTATATTAACTTATTGCAATTAATGGCTAGACTTGTACTATTTAGATGCCTTATAGACCCACTTAATTCTGTTTAACTGTTATTAAGCCTTACTATAAAGATAACAGTTCCGAGCCTTTGTAGGATACCCTAGAAGATGCCTTAGAGGAGAACCACGATTAACGTGCTCTAGAAGGCGACTATAATCCTGATACAATATTAGTAGATGCGCCACAACCACGACGCGGTAGAGGTCGCCTAAAGGGATTACAAAATTGCCAACATCTTATTGATTTTAAAGAGTAATTTATTGCCGCCATTGAAAATGGAGTCGAGTTATTAATGGCCTTTATAACAGCTAAGGAGAAGGATAACTTCGAACTCGCAAAACAGCTTTAAAAGGAAGGTCGTATTATAACTCTAGGAGCTCCTTTCTAAGTATCTAATAAGCAGGAGATCGAGGGTCTTATCGCAAGAGAAGTCTTTAAATTTAAGAAGTATAACCCTACTAAGTTTAATGGAGTTCGCATCTTTAAGTTAAGAATAGTTAACAAAATTAAGGGCAAAGCTATTAACGCCCTATTTAAGAAATCAAGGCTTGTTATCCAAGGCTATAACAATAATGGCAAGGAGGTAATTCTTACGCAGTCTCCTATAATTTAACGAGCTAGTTAGCAAGTTATTATTGCGCTAGCTCCCTCCTTAATAAAGAATGGAATAGCGGTTTATTTGCGAGATATTACTTAAGCCTATACCCAATCAGAGACATACCTTTAGCGCTTAATATTGGCATACCTTTTAGAGCAAATTCACCACCAGTATCCTAAAGATACGATCATGGTTGTGCTTAAGCCATTATATAGGATCGCAGAGGCAGGAACTTACTAGTGGGCTACCTATAGCAAGCACTATAAAGAGAAGCTTTTAATAACTACTTCTATATTTAATCCCTGCTTCCTTATCACAACTACGGGAACTCTATTTGGAATTATTGGCATACAAACTAACGATATAATTATCTTGGGAGATAACCAATTCTTAGCTCTTAAAGAAGACGAGCTAGTAAAGGCAAATCTTATAGCAAAGCCAAAGGAAAAGCTTAGTTTAACAACACTATTACTCTTTAATAGATGCATCCTCTCCCTAAACGAGGATTCTATTGCTCTACGCCAGAAGGGTTAAGGTAAGAAGATTAACATTATTAACGCTAATTCTCTAAAGCAAGGATATATGGAGCAATGCGCTCGCGGAGCTTATGTTGCTTCTATTTATTAACCTAAGGCTTTATTCAATCTCTCTATTGCTGCCCAACACCAGGAACCAACTAAGGACGACGTTCTTGCCCTAAATAAATACCTTTTCTGGTAAATGAACCATCTTGACCAGGGCCTATACTACGTGCCTATTAATCTTCCCACCGCTAAGCTCTTTATATTTGTTAATAGATCGTTTATAAACAATAAAGATTTTAGCTCCCAGCTAGGATATAAGATTATTATCACAAATAAGTTTACTAGAGAGAATAACTTTATAATCTATAGCAACCTTATCTATTAGAGCTTAACTAAGAGTAAGCGCGTTACCCGAAGTGTTTTGGTGTTAAAGATATATAGAATAGTTAGCGGAGTTAATATAGCAATTACAATTGGAACTACCCTAAAGATGATTATAGATCAACTTGAACTTCCCGTTATTCCTATAATTATATACACCGACTCATATTCCCTCTATAAGTATTTAGTCAAGCTCGGTATTACGAAGAAGAAGCGCCTTATAATTAATATTATAGCACTTTAGCAATCCTACAAGCGTTAAGAACTCTTTAAGATTTAATAGATTAATGGCCAAGATAACCTAGTAAATATAATAACAAAGGCGAACCTAAACAAGGCACTAGAGACGTTTATTAATACAAATACTCTGCGTATACGAGTTAAAGGTTGGGTTAAAAGGGAGTAGGAGTATAACATTCTATTAACCCTAACTTAAACCAGCTAATCAGGATTTTCTATCCCTGGGATAGAAAATCGCTATTGGCTCGCTTACTACTAGCGCCTTAGCGGCCTACCCGTCTTTGCGTTATCTGCCAAATTCTACCAACTGCCGCATTATCGCATATTGTCGCATATTGTTTGGTATTATTATATACTGTCTGGTATTGTCGCATCCTGTCTGTTTGTATATATGTAGATGGCAACCACAAAAAGAAGAGTTGCCAGTGTCGGGAACGAGGCATGTTGCCGTTATGTGTTGATGTAGCCCTAGTGTAGTGAGGAACCTTAAGTTCCTTACCCCTTTTCTTATTCCTATTAAAAAACAAAGAAGAACAACCATTATACTATCTACGAATTGTAGCTACGTGATATCCCCTTGTGTAACCAACAGGAACCTAAGCCATAGCATAGGTAATACTATGGGGGGTAAATACCTAAGGGCTCCAAGAGGGCCTAATAAAGGCGGAAAATATAATGGCAACACTCTTAAAAACAGAAATAATAGGACTAAAAGATTGGCTTTACTAGGTGGGTATCCTAGTAGGTAACCTAAGGTACGAATATAGCTGGCTAAGACAGACACTAAAATACGTAATACTGTTATGCCCCTTACGCACCAGCTGAGAAGCAATGCTCTTAGCAGCTAGCACAGAAAACTATAATACACTGCTCTTAATATAGAAAGGCCTTAAGGCGGCTACCCAGTAGCTTATTAGCCAAAATATGCTAGACCAGTTCCGGGTTGTAAAGGAAATAGTAATAAAAGGTAAAGGGATGAGTAATAGGCGCCCCCTAATAACTCTACAGGAGTAGAGTACAGTATATAATACTAGCGCGTCCGTAGGTTTGTTACGGCAGCAGTAGTTCCTAAGAAGGTTAAAAAGTAAGGTAGTAGAGCACCACTGGTGACTTATAGGCGACTTATAAGCGAGCCCTAAAAGGCTGGGAGACGGATTATAGGGGTTTCTTAAATAGAGTTTTCTCCCTATATATATATAAGGAGTAGTCCGCGTGGGCCTAACAGGGATCCAAATTGGACGTTAAGCAATGAATAATAATAAATAATATACTATTATATATTATAAACATTAAAAATATAAATATAAATACTTCCATTATATATATTATTATTCATTGCTTAATGTCCAATTTGGATCCCTATTGGGCCTACGCGGACTACTCCTTATTTACATATAGGGAGAAAATTCCATTTGAGAAAACCCCGTAATCTATCTCCCCGCCTTTTAGGACTTGCCTGCTTAGCGCCTATAAGTTACCTATAGTGCTTTACTATTATATAATAAAATAAACCATTTATAATATAAAAAACTTTATAATTATATAATATATAAGAAAAGTTATTAAATATTTATTAAATATTTATATAAAAAAATATTTTTATAACATATTATAGCCTTAGTTTTAATTTAAAATTTATTAAATATTAATACAATCTATTTAAATACATAATTAATAAAGTCAATAAATATTATATAGCTATATAATACGTCTATTAATTTTATTATTAATAATTTAAGTATATATTAAAAAGGTACGTTTTAACCTTATTTTTAACATAGATTTTTTATTATATAAAATTATAGTTACAGTATTTAATAAGCTATATTTAAATTTTAATAGAGTTATATTAAAAGGTTATTAAGTTATAGATAGTAGAAAAAGATAGAAAAAGGTAGATTTTGGTAAGGAAAACTATATATAAGGTGGTATAGTGCACAAGCCGGCCTAGAGTTCTACGGACTTCCTAATACAGCCTATCCCATAAGCTAGTGGATTAAGGCCACCTTTAACCGAGCCAATTAGATCCTTCCAAATCGTCTTTCTTATTATTATAATAAAGCTTTAGATTAATTACGACTTTAAAGCTTAATATCGCCTAAATAATGTATATATTTAATTCTATATTTATAGTATTTAATTAAAGATGTTCTTACTAGTAGTAGAGGGCAGCGGTTTTTAGTCCTTAGAGGACGCCTAGGTCTCTTTTAATCGTTACTATCGCGAGGCTTCTTTATAGTATTTATTAAAAGCTTTATAAAAAGCTTTTTTAAGTATTTAATATTATTTAACTTCCTATTAGCTGCAATATAAGCTATATAGCCTCTATAGTTCCTAAATAGTAAAATAGTATAGCGAAACCTTACAGGAAATATTATAGTAAATATTAGCGACTTAGTTAATTAAGGCATAAGTACGGCAAAAGGGTCGCGCAAGCCTATATAATTAGATTGTCTATAAATAAGGATCTAAAGCTAGAAAAAGGAAAGGAGAAGAATAGTAGTACTGCTTAAGGTTTTATACAACCCTTAAGTTATATAACTGCAACTATCTAAAACTGTCTATAACTGTCTGTAACTGTCTATAACTATTTATAACTATCTATAACTATCTATAACAATCTACTATTTTTATTACGGAACCCTACCATAGGGGCCTCTATAGGAGAGCCCCGTACTCTTGCGTATACCTCGCGTATAGCTTACGTTAGCTACGTGTAGGTATATCACCTCCTTACGCCCTTAACCCTTATAATTGATTACGCAATGTCTTATAGACTCCTTAAATATATACGCTCTGTAGCCATTGCCTACGTCCCGTAACAGTTTTTTACTAGCGCTATAACATTACCCCCCCTCTAAAAAAGCCAGCCCTTAGGCTTTATATATCCGTATTACGTCTATAGGGTATTCTTATCTTTATACTTAATAGGCAGCTTATTGTCTTCGCTATACTAGTACTCTATTTACTTATTAAGGTACTTTAGGGGTCTAGGTTTATTAGAGTATTAATTATAAAATTCTTTAAGCTTATAGGGACTACCTATAAAGTTCTATATAGGCTATAGTTAAGTATGTTTTCCTTATCTAGCTTAATCTTAATCTTATAGTTATACGGTTGGTAAGGCGGGAGTATATTGGACGCTGCCTTAGAGAATACGTCCTTAAATTTCTAGTATTAATAAAGTAGTTTCTATTCTACTAGCTCCTTATCTATAAGCTTACTTTTTTATCTACTAAGCTTACTTTCCTTTTCCTTAATTATTTAATTAATTTTATATAAGCTAGTAGTAAAGGTAATAGTATTAGGTTAGACTAAGTTCCGGTAGAATTTTACGGCGCTAATATAGCAGATATTAACTAGGGGGAGGTCCATAAGTTTCTTTACGGACTTTTATTAGGCCGTATTTTACGGTATAGAGCTTATAATCTTCCTTAGCTTATATTCCATTTTCTATAAATTATCCTTCTGGTTTATATATTTAGTATAGCATTTAATACTCCTTGCTATTCTTTATAGCTATATAGGGCCTAAGTTCCCTACGGGGAGCTCCGCTAGCTTTTTACTAACTTTTTTAATCTTTAGTGTAGGTAGCATAATATAAGTAATCTAGGGGCGGCGTAGTATATAGATCCGTTACAGGTTAAGCTATACGTCCTTTTTAAAAGCCTAGTCTCTATATATAGTATCGGCCTAGTAAATAGTGTTTATCTATAGCTAAATATGGTTCTCTATTATAATACTAATTTCTTTTATAAAGGAAGGTATTAGAGGTATAGTTTTAGGTCAAATAAGCCCTCTATTCTATATATTGAGCTATAAGCCTAAATAGGCTAGCTATTTTCTTTCTAAGATTATATTATAGCTTTTAAGGTCCGTAATAAGGAAGGGGATATTATACTGCCTTTGTCTATTAATATAGAGATAGATCCGCAAGATAGTTATAATAGGTGGTCCTACCTACCTATTATACCCATAAATAAAAATTGGCTTAGGCAGTTCTTCTAAAGGCGTATTTAAAAAGTTAGCCAGTTTTATAGCGCACTTTATATTAATTAAAGTAAAGGCATTTACTTCTAAGTTAGCTAAAGTAAAGGTTAAAACTTAATATCTATTACGGAATAAAGTATAAGGGATAGTATAGCTTTTTCTACTAACTAGCTAATCTAGATTAATATATAATATATTAATCCCTTTTAACCCTAAAGAGGAATCTTTCTTTAGGGTCCCTCTTTTTCTAACTCCGTACTATCCTCCTATATTAGCAGAACTTTATCCGTTTTTGCCTTTATTAAGTAATCCTTAGCAAAGTAGTTCTTCTAGCTATATAAAAAGTAAGCTCCTTAATTGATAAGGGCCTATCTATAGGGGTTGCTATATATAGGCCGAGTATACGCTAGACCCGCGGTAGGGCTAGCTATATAGCTAGCTGCTAAATTAATAGCGGGCTATATAGCTAGTACTATAGGGGTTATTAATTATACCGGGGCACTACGGGCCGTTCTTATAGCGCTTATAGTTTAGTATAAAGAGTTTCTAGCTTTATACTACTTAGTATATACTTTAATTTAACGGAGGCCTTAATTAATAGCTAAGCACTAGTCCGTTAGTTTTTTAGCGTCTATATAGTAGTAAAGACTAGCAGTATAGCTCGCTGTAGGTCTAAGGTAAGCTTATTAAATAGGATTAGTAGCAGATCTTTATAGGGAATTTAGGCTTAGCCGGCTAGGTATAGAAAGTAGGTCTAAAAAGCCAAAAAGGTCTCTGTTGTTTTTATATTAAGGGCTTTATAATCAAGGTAGGCGTTTTATATCTTAAAGGGGTCCTTATAAATAGAAGATAGGTAGTTAATTATCTCTTCTCTAGAGAGGAAGGGGTCTACTAAGTTCTAGGTATATTACGAACGTAGATACGTCTATATATCCCTACTAGTACGGCCAAAGATATAGGCTATCTTAGCTTAAGTAGTAGGGAAGTGGTCTATATTAACTTTAAGCTTATTTTATAGTTAGAGCTTCTAATTATTAAATATAGGGTTAGTTCCGTCTATAAGTAATAGAGGGTTTACGACCTTTACGGACCGCGATAATGCTAATACTATATATTATGCTAGGGCCTTAAGGACCATAGCAAGTTTCTAGGTGTTTAATAACTCCTTACTAGGTATAGGGGTGTCTTTAGTTTTAAGCAGCTCTTAAAGCCGTTTAATTTTAGTATTAACTGCTATAAGCTCTTCCTAGGGGGTTAAGATAGCAACTGTTTTACTATTAGAGGTATTTACAAGTTCTATAGCAGCTTTACTAGCTACTATATTTCTTAGCATAGTAGTAGGGGTATTAGGTAATTTCTAGTGTTTTTTTTTTTAGGGGTTCTAGTCTATACGTATCCTATTCTTAGGTTTCGCGTTCTATTTATATTCCTTTAGTTTTTAGGGTTCTATCCTGTTTTTATAGTCCTGGTAATATTCTTAGGGTCCTATTTTATGTCCTTATCCTATTTATAGCCTTATATATATATTTAAGTTCCTTTTTAGAAAGAAAGAGTAGTAGGAGCTTTGGATAATATTAGCGACTTAGTTAATTAAGGCATAAGCACAGCAAGAGGGTCGCGTAAGCCTATATAATTGGATTATCTATAAATAAGAATCTAAAGCTAGAGAAAGGAAAGGAGAAGAATAGTAGTACTACTTAAGGTTTTATACGACCCTTAAGTTACGTAACTGCAACTATCTAAAACTATCTACAACTATCTGCGACTATCTGCGACTATCTGCGACTATCTGCGACTATCTGCGACTGTCTACGACAATTCACCATTTTCTACTAGCGCCGTAACAGTAGACTTGTTAATAGGCTAGGTATATAGGTATATAATAGTTAATAAGCTTAACATATGGAGTAAGTATTTAATAGATTAACTTTAATTAATTCTAAGATTTACTATAAAGAGAAAATTATCTAAGTAGAGACTATAGTCTTTTAAATATATAACCGCACTTTTAAAAAACCCCTTTATATATAATATACGTATAACGTTACTATAAGTGACAGGCTCTATACCACCTAGCCACGGCATAAACCCCAAAGGTAAGCGAGTGACTGGTAAGATACCAGTCACGGCTGTGCGGAACAATATATATAGGCGAGGTGACTTCGTCACCTAACAGTTACCTAATATTATATAACTTGTCTACTATTCGTTATATAGTTCTACTAGTTCTATTATAGCCCGTACTACCTTCTATAGCTTATTTTATAACAAAGCCTTATAGTAGGTACTACGGTGAACTTGTTAATAGGCTAGATATATGGATAAAACAAGGTTATAAGCTTTTACTATAGAGTAAGCGCCCAATAGATTAACTCCAATTATATTCTAAGATTTACTACAAAGAGAGAACTATCTAAGGTAGGGAGTGTGGTCCTTTAAATACTCAACTTAACTCCTAAGAGATATACTAAGCACGTTAGTATATCGGTAGGTCGGTAGGTCGGTAGGTACTCGCGTACTCGCGTACTCGCGTACTTACGTACTAAACTTGTCCCAGTGTGTCCAATAGCCAGCGACGCTGGCAGCGTAGCTGCCAAGAAGCTGATAATATAAGCAGTCAGCTAGCAGTCAACAGTTGGTTAGTGATAAGACTATAGCGAGCTGATAGCGAGCTGCCTTAGTGGTAAGAAAAGGAAGATTTGGTGGTGTTTTGAAGCTTTTAGTAGAATTCGGATCTTCGGCTGAAATCCGGTTGGCCAAGTATAAGAGGCCAGTCTAACCGGAACGTATAATTATCTAATCGACAGTGTAGAATAAGAGTCACAGATAGGCAGAAGGTGAGTCGAAGGTAAGTCAAAGGTAGAACGAGCTTCACGTATTAAAGGACAAATGCTTTCTAACCTCTTCTATTTAGAGACTAATCGCTAGTTCTTCTCTAGAGGAGAACCAGCTCCCTTTATAATCCTTCTAAGGTACTAGTAAAACCCTTTGCCTCTTATCTATCTAACCATGTCTTCTCTGGGATATTAGTAGGATATTGGTGAAACCTTTATCTGTCTTATCTAATATGTGCCTTTTAGGAGAGCCCGTTACACCAAGTAATGGAAACCCTTAAAAATATCTCGCTTAACTATATTATAAGCGTTTTTCCTAATATCCCTACTATGCATATAAATCTATTCCCTTTTTATTGTCACGACACTGTCCTGACGCGTACTGTCTCGTACTGTTTCCTATTGTTAGCTGGCCCACCACTAGCGCCTTGGCGGCTGACCCTACTATTTGTGTACAATACCCCCTTTTACCTCCTTCTCCTCTTTATACCACAATGTAGTTATTCAGCCTATTAGCATTATAGCACTGTGACGTTTATTACCTATATAAAATGCAAAGTATATTACTTTTTACGTCCTAATAAAGTAGTAGAGCTTCCCCCTCTACTTCTTCTTTATTAACTTTATGTTACGGGACTGCCCGTTATATGCGCTACGCCGTGCGCGTAGCTGGCGTCATAGAATTCCTTTCCTTTCCTTTCCTTTCCTTAGCGTCGTTCGGCAGATAGATTATCTACCCTATTGCCTCTATATAGATTTAGGTTACCTTAGCAAGCTTAGACCATAGAATTAATTAGCGGATATACGTATATCCGTAGGCGGATATTGCTAAACTTTTTTGTTAAAAAGTTGATTCTATAGTCTAAAAGACTTTTCCAGACTTTATTAAGCGACGCGACTTATTTTGTATATAGAGTAGTTACCTTTTTTAATGAAATTAATCTATACCCCCACAACAGCTATTATCTCAGAAATACCACTAAATTAATCTGTAGAAGCAGCTCTATAATTGATAAGTATATCTACTCTATACGCCTCCACAATATCTAGTAAAAAGCGCCGCTGAATAGGCGATTCGCGTTTTGCCTACTTAGGCTCTGCATGAAGCTTTGTATAAAGCTCTGTGTATAGAGGCTCTGTATAAAGCTCTGCACGAAGCTCTGCGTATAGAGGCTCTGTATGAAGTTCTGTATATGGAGGCTCTGCACGAAGCTCCGCACAAAGCTCTGCGTACGGAGGCTCTGCACAACGGCTCTGTGTATAACGGTTCTTCGTACGACAGTTTTGCGTGCGACGGTTCTGTGTATAACGGCTCTACTACGGAGGCTCTATATAAAAGCTTTATGCAGAGCTTTGTCCGTACAGCCTATCCAAATAATAACTACCTAAGGTACTCTATACGTCTGTAATACAATACCTAATACTATAGCAACTATTTTAGTATCTTATTTAGCCTTTTACCTTTTTATATAATAAGTTTTTATGGTAATATACTATAGGTTAGTTTAAATATCTACAACTTAGTAGTCGGCGCATAATAAGGTTTTAGTAAGTATATTATATACTATAATATAGACGCTATATATCCGCTAGGCTATAATCGGTTCTTTAGGATGGCTATTATAGATCTATATAAGTTTTATATATATTAGCTAGCGTTTAATAAAGTTATATATAGTTACGAGATTCCTAATAACGCTTTTTTTTAATAAAAATGATCTTAACTCTAGGGGGTTCTGGGCTAATTTAGACCTAATATCTATAAAATATCGGGTCGTCTCTCTAATCGATGAACTTTTGGTAGTATTTTAAGCCGTTATAGTTAAGCGATTTAACCGCGAATATAGGAAATATTATGGGTATTATCGGAGCGCCTAAGAAACCTTGGAAAACACGCTTAGATATAATTCCAGTGGTTTTGCATAAACGCAGTTAGTCTACTTGCGGACCGATTAAAAATCCGAACCACTAGAATTACGTCTGAGCTTGCTGAGGTAAATATTTAGGCGCATCCGCATTCCTATTAAGTTCTCTAGCAATCCTCTTAAGTCTCTACAACAGCTATATGTAGCTATTAATTCTTTAAATCCAATGCCTGTTTGTCTAGCGTTTGTATATAATACCCCGTTATTGTAACACTTTATCTATATATTATTTAATACTATATAGGCCTAATAAATTAACTACTTCCTATTTTCTTCTAAATAATAATAATACTAAATTAGGCAATTAAGATAATTTTATATTATTAGAGCCTCCTCTAGTTAATTAGAACTACGGCTATATCTTTTCTATTAATTAAAATAATCTCTACCTAATATTATACGGCAAGCTTATTAGTAAATATAGATACTAAGTAAAGCCTCTATATTACTAATATAGAAGTATAGAGTATATATTTTTTTTAAATAGTCTTTTAGGTAAAAAGAAGCTCTAGCTATATAGCTTAAAAACTAGATACTTTACTTATAATAAATAGCAATGGCTATATTAGCGGCTATTTAAAATTAAAGTATAGCCTTATTATTAACTTAAAAAGCTATAGTAGTAGTATATAACTGCTAGCTAATTAAGCTTCTATTTTAGCTATTAGCTTTTATTAAATAGTTTAATTTAACTATAACGTACTTTATAAGCGAGTCGCCACCCAATTTCTTACCAAAATTTACGAAGTTTACGAGATATCTTAGCAACCACTTACCCGGCGCTTTTAACCCCCCTTCTGCGGAGGGGGGCCGCCAGATTAACGCACTATATACTTAAGCACACTAAATAGTGTATTATTAAATTATTAAGCATTCTTTCTAAACCCTAATGTCTTAATTCCTAAGGTCTTATTAGCCTACCTTATTACTCGCCTAGAAGCAACAGTAATAGTATATTCTCCCTTTTAACGCTTTTTTATAGCCTTTATACGCTATACTTTAAGCGCAGCCTTAGCCTCTAAAGTCTTATTAGCTTATTTTATAAGAATACGCCTAGTAGTACTTGCGTAAAGCGGCCTAATATAATTAAGTTGCTTCCGTGCATGTATTGCATTTTAAACCTTAACCTCTTCTTTTACATAGTAGGAGAGCATAGTTATGGTTAATAATTTAATAATATACTATTTGGTGCGCTTAAGTATATAGTACGTTTAAGCTGGCGGCCCCCCTCCTATAGAGGGGGGTTAAAAGCGCCGGGTAGTATTATATACTAAAAATTTAAGAGGATATATTAATAATAATTTATTACTTAACGTCTGATTTAGATCCCTATTAGGCCCACGCGGACTACTCCTTATTTATATATAGGGAGAAAACTCTATTTAAGAAAATAAGAAAACCCCATGATCTATCTTTCTGCCTTTTAGGACTCGCCTATAAGGCGCCTATAAGTTACCTATAGTGCTCTACTACCTTACTTTTTGACCTCCTTGGGAACCACTGCTGCCGTAATAAGCCTACAGATGCGCTAGTATCGCAAACTTAACTCTACTACTATAGAGTTATTAGGGGGCGCCTAATACTCGCCCCCTTACCTTCTATTACCATTTCCTTTGCAACCCAGAACTGGTTTAGTACACTTTGGTTAATAAGCTACTGGGTAACCGCCTTAAGACCTTTTTATATTAAGAGTAGTGTATTATAGTTCTCTATGCTAGCTACTAAGAGTATTACTTCTTAGTTGGTGCGTAAGGGGCATAATAGTATTATATATTTTAGTGTCTGTCTTGGCCAACTATATTCGCATCTTGGGCTACCTACTAGGACACCTACCTAGTAGAGCCAGTCTTTTAGTCCTATTATTCCTGTTCTTAAGAGTATTGCTATTATATTTTCTACTTTTATTAGGCCTTCTTGGAGCCCTTAAGTATTTACCCCCCATAGCGTTAACTATGCTATGGCTTGGGTTTCTCTTGCCTAAGACAGCCTCTATACCTTTAACTCCTATACGCCTCTCCAGCGTTGGTCCAACTAGTATTATATTACGGTAGATAGTTTCCCAGCGTTCTTTTATGCTCTACTTTAGCTCCTTTCTCTCTTTTACTGTTGTCTTTGCTAACCTCTTACGCGTCTCCCTTCCTTCTCTATATAGGCCTGGGCCCTAAAGCAGCACTATTTTTTTTTTGCTTTTTTTACCTGTTTCTCCAATATATCTTCCCTACTTTGGGGTTGTTGGTTTGTTCTCCTATAGGGGGCCCTAAGGTCCCTCTATAGTTTATTTAGGCGTGTCTTAATATACTTTATAATATTAGAGTTGCGTTTATTTTACGCCCTTTGCATTACAGCGGCTTTAATATATAGTTATAGGGGGGGAATATTAGCTTTCTTCTTAAGTAGTGCTGTGGCCGTTCGCTTATACCCTCCTATTATACTCTAGAGGCAGGCTGTTTGGACCTTTTAGAGTGGTTTAAGAAGTAATTTAAGGGGACCTTTTTTAGTTTCTTTAATGGCCCAAATACTGGACCTATATGTTATAGTTGGCCGGATAACTGCTGTATATAGTAGGCGTGACCTCTAGAAGTATGGTCCCTATATAGAATTAACGATCCTGGATAATGCAATATACTATACTTGGCCCTTATGGGCCGCTTACGCCGTATATACGCTCTACTAGAGCTTGCTATCTACCTATACTCCTAATACCCTTAGGCCCTAAACTGGTTAACCCCTAAAGCCTTAAATATAAATTAAATGCTAGAGATCTGCAGATTGGTTGCGTTTTCTTATAAAATAGATTAGCTGGTATTTCTCTGGTGAAAATTGGACTCTATATTGTCTTGCCTATTCTATATAGGTGTTATAGGCTTTCTTTAGTATTCTGCAATTCTCTGCGGCTGTTAGCCTGTATATAATTAGGTTTGTATTATTAATAAAGCCTATCCCCTAAGTCGCCCCTTCCTTAAAGGAGTTAAGCAGGTTGCTTATAAAGAAAAGGAAGAGTATAGGCAAGAGGGGTAATCCTTATAGTATTCCTATTATAACTGTAATAGGGGGGCTCTGGTATCCGCTAAAGACTAGTAATATTTCTTTCTAGCCTATAAACCCTTAAATAAATTATATAATCCATTTTAGGAAGCCCTTTGCCCTAAGGATGTATAGGAGGCGCTTATAGGGTATATTATTGTAGGCACCACTAATATCTAAGCTAAGTATTAATACTATAAAGTCCCTTTGCATCACCCATGTAGATTTAATGGTGGCAGCGAGTAGCGTAAGTGCTAATAGTGTTAAGCGGTTCTTTCTTGCCCCTATTTAACTTTGTGGTAGTAGGGCGTATTCCTTAGCCATATCTGCTATGCGCTCCGCTATTACCCTTTCTAAGATCTTACTAAGGGTGTTTTCTAAGGTAATAGGGCGGTAGCTTCCTAGGGTTAAGTAATCTGCTTTGCCTTCTTTTTATAGGATAACTGTTGTTATAGATCTTCCAAGTCGCGGGTAGTAGCCTATAGTAAAGTATGCTTTGGCTATATCTATAAGCTAGGGTGCTATAAGTGGTCCATAGGTCTTTAAGGCCTTATTTAGAATTCCATCTGGTCCTAGTACTATATTATTTAAAAGGCGGCTAATAGTTCTGGCTATTTCCTCTATTATTATATCGCTGTTGACCTATAGGCGAGTCACTAGTGTTTTACCCGTAATATTACTAAGGTCTGCTAGAGTTGGTTAGGGGAAGAACCTTTCTATAAGGATCTTTACCTTTTTATTATTATTGTTAGTGGCCTGTGCTTCCCCTGCTCTTTATAGGGGTAGTAGGTATAAGTTTTTTGCTAGGCGCCCTACTTTTTTCTTTGCCTATTTTGCTATAGTCTAAAGGCCCTTATTATGGGGGAGGCTTGGGTTAGAAGTGTGCTTATTTATAAACCATCTCTAGTTATTCCTTACTTTTTTTTTAGGGTATTCTTTAACTGGTTTCTTGTGTCTTTATATTGTCTCTTATCTTTAGGGTTATAGCTACTTATATATTTCCTTCTTGCTTGTTATTGGCTGGCAATAAGAACCGCGTATTGTGTGGACTATGTATATCACGCGTAGGGGCCTGGTTTTGAGACTAGGTAGTACTCTTTTAGCCTATTTTTAATTGCTACCTGGATCCTTTCTAGTCTTTAGTTAATTTTTTTTAGGGGTGGCCAATAAGCCTTGCTTATTTGGTACTGAGTGGATTTCTTTTAGGTCTTAAAGTTGTTGTTTAACTATATTAAGGAAACTGTCTATTTTAAGCTTCCTTATTGCGTATCTTTTACTATTTAGTTGCGCCTTAATATCTAGATCTAGCTATATCTAGATAGGGATATAGTCTAGGGTAAGTACCCATTCTTCTTTAGGGTTGCACCTTTTAAGTCTCTAGTATAGGCCTTTATCTATAAATATGAGGTTAATTATACTTCTAGCGGTGCCTTGTTGCCATATAATTGCTCCTGGGGGGGTAGCTAGCTTAAGGCCCCAGATATCTATAGCTCTTAATAGGCACTCTGCCTGTTATTTAGTAGTAATATAGATACCCCCCTATTATAGGTAGTGGAGGTTTATGTCTCCTAATAGGATAGACTTTGTGCCTTTAATTTCTAGTAAGCTTATTACTAATATAATATTCTCTGTTTATAGGACCCCATTAACTCTTAGGTTATATATATTAATAATTTATACTAGTCCCCTATATGTCTGGATTGTTATAACTGTAATATCTGGATTAACTGCCTGCTATAACTATAAGGATAGGCTGATAGCCTTACTAATTATAAAACACATGCGTATAGCTACTTTTGGTTTGTATAGAAGCTGGAATCCTTAGGGGCAGTATATTAATTGTATATAGGTATTATAATACGGCTCTTATATAGTAAGGATATAGTGTTTCTTTGGGTTTAGACTGTTTAGTAGGGGCCTTATAAGGCAGTAGTTTGTATTACCGCAGTTGTACTATATAATAGATAGGTGGCGGACCTTTAGTAGGGGTCCTTCGTCTCTCCTTTATTCCTTACTTCTTCTGTTTTTACTTTCTCTAGGATATTTAGAACTTCTATTTCTTATATCTGCACCCTGGTCGCTACTTATTTTATATAAAGCTTTCTATTTCTGTGTCTTATGTTCCTACTAGCGCTTTTAAATTTAAATCTGTTATTAATTCTAGTTCTTCCCCTAATCTTACTGGTTGGCTATATGCCCTTTATAGGTTGGCTATAAATGTTATATTTGCCGCGTTAAGTCTAATTCTTAATTATCCTAGTCTTGAGCTTGCTGTAGCTGTCCATAAGGGTCTTCCTATAGGGCGTCCTCTCCCTTGTGTCCCCTGTAACCCTTAAGTCCCTAGTTGGTCTAGTAATATTGCGCGGCGTCGCTTCTGGCCCGTTAAGGCTTGGGATAGCTGGCCTAGCCCCCTAGTATTAAAGGTAGGAAATGCTAGAAAGGCACCTATATCCCCCTAGCTTATTGCCTGTTGTTTCTATTTGTATAACCTAGCGTGTAGTTATTTCTGTAGCTGTTAAGCCCTTGCCTTCCATCTTCTGTATTTAATGCAGTCTTCTCTCTCCTATGCCTTATATGTGCTTTGGTGGCAGTTTGCGCATTTTATTTGGTCTTAATTTAAGCAGTGTCTTGTATTATGGGGGCCTGCATAGTGGCCGTAGTACACCTATGCTGCGTATATGGTTTGGGTGTGTCCCTATTATATATAGCGATAGCATTGTTCTAGGTATAATCTGTGGTTGTAGAGCCTTATATTATATATAAGGCCATTTATAATTATTCCTTTTTGGATAAGGAGTTTTTGCATTCCTGGCGTGTATATGCTAATGATAAGGGAGCTATACATTTAGCTAGTGTCTCCCTAGTAAGTCTCTAGCGACCCTTATATTCTCTTATTATTCTTATTATATGCTTAGTTTGCATTTTCCTATTAAAGCCATTGAATTTGGGTAATCTTAAGACCTAATATAAGGCGTTTCATTTGTTTTACTATCTTATATATAGTTACTGTGTTATCTGCTTAGCGTCCCCTTTCTACCCTAAGGCTTATAGGAACCGCTAGGACTTTAACTAGGTAATCTTTACGGAGCACTTTTATGCCAGTATATTCTCCTAGCCTGTCCCCTACCCTTACGGCTCGCTCTTTTGCCTATTAGTCCTTTAGGGTGACTCTAATGTCTCCGCTCTTAAGGTATTGGACTATAATAGTGTTATAGACCTCTTTACGGATCTTTATAAGAACTTCTATTTCTAATTGTCTCCTAAGCCCCTCTACTTTTTCTGTGTTTGGTTATATTATAATTATATACCCGGTTGTTATCTTAAGGGGGGTAGGTTCCCTGTGCTATAGGAGTACAGCTATAGCGGCCTAGGTGCGGTTCGCTAGTAAGGAGGGTTTTTATTTATTTTTAATTTTACTTAGCTATTAGAGGATTTGGTTAAGGGTTTATTAAAGGGGCGCCTAAGGTTTACTAGACTAGCGGAGCCATTCTGCTAGCTGTATTAGTTTATTATGGCTAACGGTTACTCCCCCGTAATTGCGGATACTAGACGCATCCAATAGGCTTTATATTTTGTTAGATGCCTTCTTAATAGAGGTATTTCCACTTTATAGTGTGGTATTCACCCGTTCTTATTGTGGAGGGCCATTGCTAGGTGTAGTTCTGGCGGTTGCGCATAAGTGCGAACCACCGTCGTTTGATATATGCCTCCCCTGCGATGCATGCATCTTAGGGGGATTCTCTGGGTGTTTTTTGGGGTTCTTTTTGGTTGGTTTTGGTCTTTTTGGGCCGGGTGTAGCAAGAGCTCCTCCTATAAGATATATAATAAGGAACTTTTAGGATATATTTCTAGCCTAATTAAATAACTTTTAAGAATTTTATTAAATAAAAATAGATAGTTATAGAGATATTAAGTTTTAGTACTTAAATCTAGACCGAACTTATATTTCTCTATAACTATCTATTTTTATTTAATAAAATTCTTTAAAGCTATTTAACTAGACTAGAAATATATTATATTAAATTTTTAGTATATAATACTAAGTGGTTGCTAAGATATCTCGTTGTGAATTTCGTGGATTTTGGTAAGAAATTGGGTAAGCGACTTGCTTATATAGGCGACTCGCTTATAAATTATGGTATATTAACCTTAATAGAGCTTTTATAAGGTAATAGGCTCTATACTACCTATCTACGGCATAAACCCTAAAAGGCAAGTAAGTGACTAGTAAGATGCCAGGCATAGCTGTGCGGAACAATATATATAGGCGAGATGACTTCGTTACCTAATAGTTTTAACTATACCTTAGTTAATAAGTTTAAATATTAATCTTATAAACTATAAGTTAACTATAGAGGCAGAAAAGCTAGCTTAGTAAGATATATTTAATTAAATTTAATATAGAAATAGAGCCTCTGGAGTCCTTACTACTACTTTTTTTCTTACTACTAACGTTACTATAGACTTTAATATCTACCTTTTTAAGCCTTAGTTGTCACGGCACTGACCTATTATATACTGTTTTATACTGTCTCGTACTATTTCCTACGGTTGGCTGGCCCACCACTAGCGCCTTGGCGCCTGGCCCTACTACTTGTATACAATACCCCTTTCGCCTCTTCTCCTCTTTATACTACAACGTAGTTATTTGGTCTACTTCATTGCAGCACTATAACAGTTTGTGGTATCTCCTTTTACGCCCTGTCGCGATCTTTACCCTCCTAGTCTACCGCCTCTATCTACAGTCTCCGTTTTTCCTAGTATAATCGCAACCTGGCGCGACTAATAACACCATATTACAGTCTTAGTATAGCCTTAGTATAGTCTTAGTATAGTCCCAGATAGTCTTAATAATCTTAGTATTACAGTTAGCCTTATAAGATTTCGATTGCCCCACTTAGATCCCTTAAAATGGGTAACTAAAACACGAATAATACCCTGTCGATAAATATACGCGAAGTGCTTTCCTGCCTCTTTAATACCCTCTATACCTATATTACCTGGGCAATTAGAAGTAGTCCGGAGTACCCTAAGGACCTTAATGTGGCAGGAACCTTCTAGCACCTCTCTATATATATAACCTTTTTAACTAGCGTTAAGAGCGGTCTCTAAGCCGTCTATAATAAAGGTTAAACTATAATATCCTAATTTAAAAAAGCTCAGCACAGAATTAACTCCCTTAAGATACTTAAACTATATATTAAACAATACGAATAGTAAGCTTTTGCATATACTAAGACTATATAAAGCCTAAGCTCTTAGATCGCTATACTTACCTAAGCTATTACTAATAAGAATATAAACCCCATAACTAGCTCCCCTCTTCTAGCTAAGCCCTATAGAAAAAGGCGTAAAGGAAAAGATCTAACCCTATTTAATGGCAAGGGATTACTAATTAAAAAGCAAGAAAAATTTAAAATATAGGAAATAAAGATCTAAGGCGTTTTCTAGAGGGATATAAAGTGCTTTAAGACCCTAATGGACGAAATCCTCTATATATCAGATATGCTGATAGATAAGGCCTATAACTATATTAAACATGGCCTTAATATGCTACGTATATACCCAAATAACCTAAGTAAATGGACCTTTTCTAACTAAGAGTCTATATTTATACACATAAAAAGACACTATAAGACTATAGATATAACCTAAGCGGCTAAAAATAAGTTAGATACTTTATATTAAGGCAAGTATAACTACTAGTCCTAGAAAGTAGAGCTTAATAAGTTAATAATTAAAGCAAATAAGACTAAGGAACAAAAGGTAGATCTACTTAAAAAGAATACTTCCCCTAAGATAAAGGACCTAGCCCTTACCCTTAGCCGCAAGATTAATAATACTAACTATAAGGGCTAGAGCGAGTAAATAGACGTATTTGCTTATAACCTATAGAACTATGCCTACTATACTAAGCTAAATACCGCCAAGCTAAATATTGCTAGCGGATATTAACCTGTATTACCTAATAACAACACCTTGGCACTAGTACTATAGAATAACCTAATAGACCTTAACGCCGTTAAATTTGGCGGCGGTAGTAGTAGCCTCCCTAATAACGTCTAAAGACATTATATAGATAACAGACTCTGTATGGCATATAGTTAACCTAGCCACTAAAAAGATATTTATAACCCTAAGATAAATCTAAATCCCCTCCTAATGCTACTACACTAACCCCCTCCTAGCCGTAGCGGATTCTTTAGTAGAGGGAATAATAACTAAAATAATAACTACAAATAGGGACGTGGGTTTAGATACAGAGACTTACCCCCGCGATTTCCTTTCCTAATATAGCCCTAGCTAATAGTCCCGTACGTAAACTATGGATAAGCGCTTTATATCGCTACTAATTATAAAACCGGCTATATCCTTAGTAAAGTACCTCCTAGCATATATACACCGTTAGAGACCAATATGTTAGGATATACTAGCTAAGACCATAGCTATTAGCTAAGCCCTATAATCCAATTATTAAAAGGCTAACCCTTGGACTAAGTCGCCTTTAAGGGTTAGAACTATACGGGGAGGAGGATAAAAGGATTAGATCTATACTACTAGATTAGTTAGACCTTATTCTAAGCTAGCTACTACTTAACCTTAGAATAGCAAATAATAATAGAAATGCCATCCTTATTTAGACCTACCTCTCCTTACTACGCAACCTACTCCTAGAAGCTTTTATTGAAACAGTAAGCCTTATTAATAGTAGTAGTATAGCACTAGCGTTCGTAGACAAAGACTTACTTATAAAAAAGCATAATATTATAATAAAAAGACTTTTAGTCCTAAAACCACTTCGCCTTACTAACGGACTCCCATCCAGCTTTATTACCTATTACTTTGTAGTAAAAATAACAATTGGCCACTATATAGAATCTATGCTTTTCTACATTATAAAGTTATTACCCTTAATACTAGTAATTCTTAGAATGCCCTAGCTTAAAAAGTATAACCTAAGACTAGACTTTCCCGTTTTAGAGCTTAAATTTAACTCTAATTACTACGCCTATAACTGTCTCTTATAGTATATCCCTAACTATAACCAAGTAGCACTACGCGGACGTATTATATGGCTAACGCTTAAATACTATTAGCCGATAGTAGAAGAGGTGCCTAACACCGGTAAGCTAATATATATAGTAAATAAAGCGGAGATTCTAGAAGACTAGACTACCGCCTTATTTCCAAAAAAATAAATACCGCTAGAACTATAAGTCCCCTATATACACCCGCTTAACCTAGGACAGCTAATAAGACACCTAACTTTAAGTTATCTGCCATACGCATATGCGACCGCACATATAACAGCTAAGAGCGTTATAGCTAAGACCGAAACCAGAGCAATTAAGACCTTCTCCCCGCAACGCCTAACCTTATACCTATCTCCCGCGCGTACCGTGCAGGGCTACCGCCTTATTCCCGCCCTCCTAGGCCGACCAAACTGTGCTAGCCCGGCCGTAGCACCGGAGAACTAGACACGCCCCAACCTGGACGATATTAGATGCACCTATACCATTAATTTTACCTAGTTCTATAAATAAAAAGATGTAAAAGTAATAAGGATTTATATAGCAGAGCTAGTAGAACTAGTTAAATAAGAAGAACACTAACAACTGCTTAAAGAACTGCCTATAGGCCTAGTAGAAGTACCAAACCTGTTAGAAAGATTTTTTCGCTGGCTAGTAGAAGGCGACTATATAATAGAGGAAGCCCAAAAAGCGCTACCCCCTTATTTTTATAGCTTTCTTAAGACAAACTTAAAAACTAAATCTAAGTTTCTATACCGAAAGATAGTTAATACCGATATTAAAAAAATTCTAAAAGGCAAACTAGGATTAACCCACAGAGACATTATACAACGCCTACTAAAAGAGTTTCGCGAATATATTAAATACTTCTTCCCTAAGAACGTAGAGAAGCTGCCCCCTTACCGACCATAGGACTATAAAATTAAGATTATACCCGGAAAGTAGGCCCTATATTATAAAAACAGACCACTCTTACCCGCTAAACTTAGTTGTGTAAAGAAGTGGATCGATAAGATGCTGGATAAGGGTTTTATCCGTAAATCAACCTTACTAGCCGCTGTACTCCTCCTCTTTGCAGTAAAACCTAGCGGCGGTATACAAATCTGCTATAACTACCAAGGCCTAAATATAGTTACTATTAAAAATCAGTACCTATTACTATTAGTCTATAAGACACTTAACGCACTCTATAGTGCTAAATACTTTACTAAGCTTAATGTAATTACTACGTTTAACTAGATCCGGATCGCGGAAGGCCATAAGTAGCTTATAGCATTTATTACCCAGTTTAGACTCTATAAGATGCTAGTTATACCATTTAGTCTCTATAACGCGCCCGCTACATTCTAAAACTATATTAACTATATTTTATATAACGCCCTTAACAACTACTATACTATATATTTTAATAATATCCTTATCTTCTTAAAAACACGTGCCAAGCACATAAAATATATAAATAAAATTATCCAGAGACCTGGTAATGCTGGACTCTAAATTAATATTAATAAGTCTAAGTTCTACGCTATAAAAACGAAATACCTTAGCTTAATTATCTTAACTAACGGCATAACTATAGACCCTAAGAAGGTATAGGCCCTATAGGAATAGAAGGACCCGACATTAGTTAAGAAACTATAGTAATTTCTTAGCTTTACAAACTTCTACTAATAATTTATCCAAGGCTATTCTAAGGTAGTTAAGCCTATAACTAGGCTACTAAAGAAAAGCTCTAACTGGTTATAGAGCCCTAACTAAGTACAGGCGTTCTAGACCCTAAAAATAGCGTTTACCACAGCACCGGTCGTAGCGTACTACAACTATATAAAGAAGACCGTAGTAGAGACAGACGCCTTAAACTAGGCTTTAGGAGGAGTGCTCTACTAGGCTGACGAAGATAGCAAACTTAAGCTAGTCGCGTTCTTCTCCGCTAAGTACTCCGCCCCTAAATATAACTATAAGATATATAATAAGGAGCTCCTAGCAATTATAAAAGTATTAGAAGAATGGCGCCCCAAACTATAAGGAACCAAGTAACCGTTTAAGATTATTATAGACTATAAGAACCTCTAGACCTTTATAACAACAAAACAACTAAACTAGTACTAAGTCCGTTAGGCTGAGTTCCTCTCTTAGTTTAACTTTATTATTACCTATAGGCCTAGCACTAAAGCTACAATTCCAGACGCTCTTAGCCGCCTCCTAGACGTAGTACCTGCTAACGCTAGTGACGAACGCTTACGACACAGAGACCGCGTTGTCTTACTACCAAAAAAAGTCAACCCCGCTATCCTAGACGAGCTATTAAGGACTTTATTATAGTAATAAACCCAAAGCCTAAAAAAAACCCTTAAGGAGCTTATTAAGAATACCTATAAAGAGAACGAACTAGCTAGAGATATATTAGTCGCGCTATAAGAACAGGAAGGCTATAAGGCACGCTGCTGGCCTAAGTAGATTAGGAAGTCGCTCCGCTACAATAAATCCAAATGCTTAATTATTAACGGCCTAATCTACTATAGAAACTAAGTATTTGTCCCTAATTCACCTAAACTCTAACTAGAAGTTATATACCGTATATATAGTTTAGGTCCTGCAGGCCACCTAGGCCGCGTTAAAACCCTAGACCTCCTTAGTCGAACCTATTAGTAGCTAGGTATTTTATAGTTTATAGCTACCTTTATAAAAGACTGCGCTCTCTACTTTTATATAAAGACCCCACGCTTAGCACCACCTGGTTTCCTAAAACTACTAGAACTACTAGTCCGCCCATAGACCGATATCTCTATTAACCACATTATTAACCTACCTAAGTGCCTTCGCAACGGCAAAACATATAAATATATCTTTGTCGTTGTTAACCGCCTAACGAAGATAAGACACTTTATTTCTATTATTAGCTTAGACACTAAGGAGCTTATTAAAGCATTCATCTATACTATCTATAAGTTATACGGCGCCCTAAGTACTATCGTTTCTAATAAAGGGTCCTTATTTATCTCTAACTTCTAGCGCCGCCTAAACTAGCGCCTAAAAGTAACCCTAAACCCTAGTTCTATATAGCACCCTAAAATAAATAGTTAAACCAAGATCGTTAACGCAGTAATAAATAAGTACCTACGCGCTTTCGTGAGCTTTATCTAAGATAATTAAGTAGATTGGCTCCCCCTTACCAAGTTTGCTATAAATAACTAAGTTAATAAGACCACGGGAGTCTTACCGTTCTTTACTAACTACGGCTATAATCTACGTCTAGGCATTAAACTAGCGGGCCCCTAGCTATTAGCCCTATCTATATACGTAAAGAAAGAGTACCTATAAGCTAATACTATCGCTAACCGCTTTAAGTATATCCTAACTCAGCTTAAAGCTCTAGCTTATATCTTCTAGTAATGCTATAAAGATAACGCCAATACAAAACGGGATAAAGGTATAATATTTAAAAAGGATAATATGGTTATAGTTGGCCTTAAAAATATAAAGATTAACTAGCCTAAGAGAAAATAGGATAATAACTAGGATGGACCCTAGCTGCCTATAGAGGGGTAATTATAGTAGACCTCCTAGACCATATTTGCGTTAATAAGTCTTTCCATACATTAAAAGTCCGCCTTTGGTTTCCTAAGAAAATCCCTAGCTAAGCATGCATTAATAAAGAGGAACGTCGCAATATTATAGGTAGAATAGCCAAAAGAGATAATAATAGCAATATTACGGACAAGTAGGAATTCGAAAAAATTCTTAATATATATAATAAATAAAGGGACGAGCACAGCTTAACTATAAGGGATATTATTGCGGTCACCTTGGGTTGCCCTTAAGACAACCCCCGGACACCCCTTAGACGTCCATCAGTTACATACCAGAGGCACGTGCCCGTAGTATATAGTCTCCACGATCCTTAAGGCCTCACCTTAAGGATTTGTCTCTCTTACCAATTTATCCTATTCTATAATTGTGTCCTTATAGCCCCCTATCTACAAAGTCCCCTTATATTTAAATCCTTCCTACTCTATTTAGAAGGGCAGCTGGCTTTAAGGACTAGATTATTTATTTATATCTTTTATTTACATCTACTATTCTCCCTTAAAATCTTATAACGACCTAAATAGAAACTCCACAAACACCTTATAGAAAGCCGTCGCGCTAAGGTAGGAAGGTCCCTCTAATAGTAAGAGATTATAATAATATAAACCTCTAGGCAAGATAGCTAAATAAGCCCTAATACCTAAATACACTAAGAGCTTAAAGACTCTTATATACTTACGGTTACTAGCAACGCTAAGGAAAACGCAGACACCCTCTATAACGGTCGCAACACTACTAAAAAGTAGCTAGAACCCCTCTGGCCCTACTTAGGCCAATTAAAAGATTAAGCGCTAGAGGTAACTCTAAGATCTTCCCCTAAATTAGAAATACCAGAGGAATATACTAATGTGCCTAACTAGGGACCTAACTAGAACCCTCCCGGAAGACCACCGGCCTATAATTGGCATAGTAGTGATGTATAGACTGCTTATAAGCCAAGTAGGGCTACCCCTTTAGGTAATCTAACCTAACTACTAACTTAAGACTTAAGCCTTGCAGGGAAACCCATATTAGCTACTAGTACTAACACTACCTCTGTAGCTAGAGCTTCCCTAGGTCTAAGATTGGAAAGTTAAGAGCCCCACACCAATTTTCTCTAAGGAGGATATTGGGAAGCTGCCATAAGGCTCTTGGAAGCTATACAGGAAGGAGCTACTAATAAATATATTAGAAACCTCTAGGGGCAGGTCTAGATCTAATAGAGCTTAATCTAGACTAGATAAAATCTTTTACAACCTAGTTAAGGCTAAGGGCCTTCTAAGGGCTACTTAGTACCTACCTAAGGAGGTATGGAAGACTTAGAGAGGTATCTATATAGCAAATAGAAAAAGGATATAAACTAACTAGCTAAGGCCTCTAGTAGTCTAAAACTCCGCTATAAACCCAACGCCTAATAGCTGGATAACTAGGTTCGTAAAGTAGATAACTTCTTTAAAATACTAATAATATAAAACAATACCAAAGAGCGTACTTAATGGATTATTAGTAAGATTAAAGACCAATCCCTAAACCAGATCGCACTTAATTAGCTTAATAAAGAGCAAATTACTATATAGCCGCAGCTGCAAACCTTTCTAAAGAAATGGACTTAAGATCCGCATATTATACAATATAATAATACAGAATTATTCTGGAATGGGATACAGCTTAACTACTACAATTTCCCCAAGTTTATAAACTTCGTAGAAACTCGTGCTTAATTAATAGATCTAGAGTCCTTTAAAAATAAGGACGGTAGCATCCGTAAAAAGGAGAAGATTAGATTTATCTAGGCTAAAATTAAGCTAGCAATTTATAACAAAATAAAGCGCGTGGGAGCCCTATTGCGGATTACTATATATGCGGATTTTAAATAAGCGGTTCTAAACGCTAAGGATGCGGTAAGGAACTAGACCTCTTCTAGTAAGAAGCTAGGGGGTAACTAAAAGCGCGGGCACTCCAGTAGTAATATAGGGCAGACTTAAGCTCTAAAGAAGCCGTTCTTAAAGAGAAATCCAGAATAGTTAAAGTTAGGGACCTTAAGTAATGGGAAAGACTCCTAGGGCCAACCTAATACCCGTCTAGCACCCTTACGGGAATACTCTAAAAAGTTAAGAGAAAACTTCTCCAGAGGTAAACCTAACTAGAAAAATAAGTAGGGCGATAACTATACTAACAATCTAAAAAAAGAAAAGCCCTAGTTATAGACCTCTCCCGGCTGTAACTAGGGCAAGATATAGAAGGAGAGACTCTCTATATTGCTATTAAGCTAGAAATAGTACTCCCTATAGGCGAGGTATGTTAGTTCTAAGTATTATATAATAGCGGCACCAAAATTAATCTTATATAATATAATTTAGTAAAAGAGCATAAGCTTATCCTATTACTAAGGTGGCGGAAACCTATTATAGGGTTCCTAGATAAGCATTAGATTAAACTATATAGTGCCTATAAGCTTATAGTATTAGTGGCCGACATGCACAACTATACTAAGGTGGTTGGCCCGCAACCCTTCTAGGCGGCTAACTTTATAGGCTACAACCTTATTCTTAGATATCCTTAGCTTGCGGAAGTAGATTTTAAGATACGCTTTAAAATAGGAGCCTTTAAATAGTGGAACAATAAAGAATTAAAAGGGCGTATTTCACTAATAAGCTTAAAAGATATCCTAGAAGATATAGCTCTAGGAGAAATAGTATACGCTCTACACCTAAAGGAGTATTAGATCTAACCCCTATTCTATAGCAAGATGGGTATAAATCCTAGCATAGGCAATAACCCTTCTGTAATAGATACCCTATAGGGAGCTGCTAGATAGGTCGCGGAGACACTATAGGGAGGCGGCGATCTTAAAGATCTTACAAGATACTTCCACCGCTATGGGTTACTCTAGCTCAAGCAATATATAGAGAGTATGCTATAACACCTCAAACGTTATATTAAAGAGTTCTCTACCCTCTGTCACGGGACTCACTCGTTCTCACGTCTCTGCGCGTCTTTGACGTTCTTGACCCGTGCTCACGTTCGTCCTGAGACACCTACGCACATTCCCCTACAGCCCCTATTTATACCCGTACCTGGCACACGAAGACTCTTCTTCATCCAATGTCTTTGTATCAACCACGCATAGTTACGTGTACGTAGCCTTCTCAATTACTACCTCGTTTAGTGCATTGTATCCCGGC
>Ga0307507_10003393_pt1 | contig 31087 bp, 33 predicted proteins | sample 7_EM_MG_FD_207223 | JGI IMG/M metagenome (GOLD analysis project Ga0307507, IMG submission 207223) | Populus trichocarpa ectomycorrhiza microbial communities from riparian zone in the Pacific Northwest, United States - 7_EM | ecosystem: Host-associated > Plants > Roots > Unclassified | place... | reverse complement strand
AGATGAACTATGTATTCATTCTTGCCATTTTCCCTACATCATTCTTGCCATTTATCCTGTATCCTTATTTGCCAAAAATCCTGTATTCTTATTTACCGTTCACAACTTGGGAAATTAACTATAGAATTGCCATTGTTCAAAATCTATCCGTCGCTTTTTGCCTTAATGAGGTGGAATAAGGAAAGGGTTTATAAAGACGGAAATGACACCATGGATGTTTTGCACGCTACGCATGCGCTTCCATACTTTGACTATCTTTTTACGGAAAAAGAGTTAAAATCGATGATAATGCAATTAGGATTAGATAAAATGTTTGGTTGTATAGTGGAGAGTAATCCGGCTAAAGTATTGGCTGAATTGCAAGCTATCTAAAAGAGACGTTGTCGCGATTATCTTAAATTAATTATAAAATTCTCATTTTAAATGTTTCGGTACTTAACAAGTTCAACATAAAAATGCGACGGGGTAATGGAGGTTAAAGGTTAAACAATAAGTTTGGGAATTAGTATATAATTTGTAATTATCATTACCGTTATTGAAATACTTGTAAACCAACATTCGTTCCACATTAATGGCTCATACCATTTATACCCCTTTTTCCATCTTTCTATTTTTGATTTTTGATGAACAAATATTAAGACGCAAAATAAAATGGTTACGGGTATTATTGAATATCCTCCCGTTTGAATAAGAGTTTTTGAATGGGGTTTATCCACTTTTGATATTACTACAAAGGCAATTCCGCCTAATATACCTAATAGCAGCTTTATATATAATTCAAATGCATTATATGTGGCTTTGTTGTGATATTCAATTTGTTGTGTCAATAATTCAGGTTCAAGCTTCCTCCAATCATCCTTCCGTTTATTTCGCGCATCGAAATTTATATTTTTGAGCCAATGCATGATCAAAATGAAACATGCTTTAGATAAGACAAAGGGTAAAAATATAAAGGAAAATATTTCATTCATAATGTTAAGAGGGGATTGGAAATTAATGATGTATGTGATTTTATGCGTCTCAAATCTTGAAGGCCTACATAACGATTGCTACGATAACTATGGCATGCTTTAAAAAATGAAGAATCATTTTTTTGGGTTTAGATATTTTGTTACAGTCTAAGTTATGTGTTTTTGGCTATATTTTTATTGTAAAATGTCAGATATTTTTTTTGATCATAAAATATGAGGCAACTATTTACTTCCCCCTCCATCACAAAAAGATTACCATTTCCCCATCTCCCGCATCAGATAAAAACATAACTTTGCCCCTGCAAAATTTAACATCATGAGTTTTAGGACCGAACACGATACCATGGGCGAGGTACAGGTACCTGCCGATAAATACTGGGGAGCACAAACAGAACGTTCACGCAACAACTTTAAAATTGGCCCCGAGGCTTCTATGCCTAAGGAGATCATCGACGCGTTTGCCTATCTGAAAAAAGCTGCCGCTTATACCAATACCGACCTTGGCGTACTATCTGCCGAAAAACGCGACCTGATAGCCCAGATTTGCGACGAGATCCTGGCTGGCTCGCTGGCATCAGAGTTTCCGCTGGTTATCTGGCAAACAGGCTCGGGCACGCAATCAAACATGAATGTGAACGAGGTTGTAGCCAATCGTGCGCACGTATTGCAAGGCAATAAACTTGGCGAAGGCAAAACCTTCATCCACCCCAATGATGATGTAAATAAATCGCAATCATCAAACGATACCTACCCAACTGCCATGCACATTGCGGCGTATAAAATACTGATGGATGTAACCATTCCCGGTGTCGAAAAACTGCGCGATACTTTACAGGCGAAAGTTGAAGCTTTTAAATCGGTAGTGAAAATCGGCCGTACCCATTTAATGGATGCTACGCCGCTTACATTGGGCCAGGAATTTTCCGGTTATGTATCGCAGCTAAACCATGGCCTAAAAGCCCTGCGTAACACACTTGATCACCTATCTGAGCTTGCCCTTGGTGGTACAGCTGTAGGTACAGGCATTAACACCCCAAAAGGCTATGATGTTAAGGTGGCCGAATACATTGCCCAATTTACCGGCCTGCCATTCATCACTGCCGAAAATAAATTTGAGGCACTGGCGGCTCACGATGCTATTGTAGAGAGCCATGGGGCACTGAAACAAATAGCGGTATCGTTAATGAAAATAGCCAACGATATCAGGATGCTGGCCTCTGGTCCGCGTTCGGGCATTGGCGAGATTCATATCCCCGATAACGAGCCGGGTTCATCTATTATGCCAGGCAAGGTTAACCCAACCCAAAACGAGGCCGTTACCATGGTAGCTGCACAGGTAATGGGCAACGATGTAACCATATCTATCGGTGGCTCAAACGGCCATTACGAACTGAACGTGTTTAAGCCGGTTATGGCTGCCAACTTCCTGCAATCGGCAAGGTTAATTGGCGATGCCTGCGTATCGTTCAACGATCATTGTGCTATAGGTATCGAGCCAAATTACGACGGCATAAAAAAACACCTCGAAAACTCGCTGATGCTGGTAACCGCGCTTAATCCGCACATTGGTTATGAAAATGCCGCCAAAATTGCCAAAACCGCGTTAAAGGAAAATAAATCCCTGCGCGAAGCCGCTATTGGCCTGGGCCTGTTAACCAACGAGCAGTTTGACCAATGGGTTATACCCGAAAATATGATAGGTAGCTTATAAGAAGCCTCACCCTGCCCTCTCCAAAGGAGAGGGTTCTTGATTTACTGCTTTTGAATAGCATTGTATGCCAAAAACTTTTAGCTTTCACATTGTTGCTTTCACCTCAAAAAAGGCTTTCAACTTTCTGCCTTCAGCTTTCTGCAACAGAGCCTTTTACCTTTCGCCTTTCACCTTTCGCCTTAAAAATACCTTTCGCCTCAATAAAGCCTTTTACCTTTTACCTTTCGCCTTTTACCTCAGCGCCTGCAGCATGAATCCTAACATGCAAAAGCCGGGATTAACTTATTTACAGGGCGAGTGGCGGCAGGATTCGGTTCCGGCCGGGAAGCGGTTAGTCACCTATTCGCTATACGACATTAAATTTAGCTGCGATTCGTTTGTGATGAAAATAAGTACCGTAAGCAAGGTAAACTACGGCGCCGATACCTGCATGAATAAAGGCCATTGGGACGAGTACATTCGCGGTACCTATTCACAAAAGCAGGATACCCTGCATCTTAAAGGCGAATTTTGCAACGCCAACCTGAGCTACAAAGACGAGAAAACCTGTTTCCGCTGGGGCGATTACGAGGAGTTTTTTAAAGTAAAACAAACTAAAGATTCGCTCATTCAATTTACAAGCACATCAAGCGTAATACCCATTAACGCGCGTTTAGTTAAAAGAACAAACTGCATCCCAAAACCACTATAATGAAAACATCAATCTTTAAAAAGCTCATTTTTTTTGTAGCTATATACTACATCCCGGTGCAAAGCATGGCATGGGGCACCAATGGCCACCGCATTTGCGGGCAAATAGCCGATAGTTATTTAACGCCCAAGGCACACAAAGCTATACAGGCCATTTTAGGCGATGAATCGATAGCGATTACCAGCAACTGGGCCGATTTTATTAAGTCGGATCCTGCCTACAACTACCTGTACAACTGGCATTTTATCGACTTTGATAAGGCTTATACCTATCCCGAATTGGAGACCTATTTAAAAGCCGACACAGCCACAGATGCCTACACCAAAATGAATTTTTTGATAGCCGGCCTTAAAAATAAAAGTACAACCAAAGCCAACAAACTGCTTTACCTGCGCATGCTGATTCATATTGTTGAGGATGTGCACCAGCCTTTCCACACCGGGCACACCAGCGACAAAGGCGGTAACGATTTTAAAGTGCAATGGTTTGGCAAGGAAAGCAACCTGCACTCGGTTTGGGATAGCCAGCTGATAGATAACCAGCAATTGAGCTATACCGAATTTGCCGCCTGGATAAACCACAGCACTGCCGCCCAGCGCGCAGCCCTGCAAAAAGCCCCCATAAGCCAATGGCTTTTTGAAAGCAACCAACTGGCCGAAAAGTTTTATACCGACATTAAACCAGGCGATAACCTTACTTACAAATACAATTTTAACCACATAGCCACCCTGAACCAACAACTCCTTAAAGCCGGCATCCGCCTGGCCGGCGTGTTGAATCAGATATTTGGTTAATTTTTAGCAGAAGGCTAAAAGCCCAAAGCAAAAAGCTTTTGGCCTTCTGCTTTTTGCTTTAAGCTTTAAATATGAAAATACTAATGGTATGCCTCGGTAACATCTGCCGTTCGCCGCTGGCCGAGGGGATAATGCAGCACCTGAGCGACGAGCAGGGGCTGGGCTGGCAGGTAGATTCGGCCGGTACCGGCAACTGGCACGTAGGCGAGGGGCCCGATAGGCGCTCGGTACGTGCGGCGCGTAATCATGGCGTCGATATAAGCAACCAAATTTGCCGCCTGTTCAGGAAAAGCGACTTCGACGAGTTTGACCATATTTTTGTTATGGATAAGTACAACCTTAGCGATATCCTGGACATGGCCCGCAACGATGAACATGCCCAAAAAGTAAAGCTCCTGTTAGGCGATAAAATTGTACCCGACCCCTACCACGACGATACCCAGTTTGAACCCGTGTTTGAGCTGATAGAAGTTGGGTGTAAGGATATTATCAGGGAGTTGACGGGGAAGTAAAAAAGTCGTTAGGGTTTCGTACTGCGCACAACGTGTTGTATTTTCAGGAGCGTAGGCCTGTCAGTCTGAGCTTGTCGAAGACTCGCGCGGAGAGGCCTTTGCCCGCTATGCTTCGACGGAGCTACCCATGACAGCCCTTTTAGCAACGTCATTTATCTCACAAAGCTTCGCGAAATTTCATCAGTCGTAATGACGATTAACGCCCAAGATCACCACAAAACACCTTTGTCTTAATTTTTGACTCTAATCTCTTGATTCTTTCCCTTTTCTCACTCTAAAAAACGGCAAATCCTCTCCATACCAAAAAGCTTCGCCAAAGCGTTGCAGGCCGGCTTTTAACAAAACCTTTTGTGAAGCCGCATTATGTGGATGGGTAACAGCATAAATTTCTGTTAAGCCAACTTTATGGAAACCGTAGTTAATTAAAGCCTTTGAAAGTTCGGTGGCGATGCCTTGTCCCCAGTATTTAAAATGCAGGCGATAGCCCAGCTCAATTTTATCACCGTCCGATTCGCTGGGTTTTAGCATGCATATGCCAATGAAGTCATTATCGGCCACGTTGAAAATTCCCCAGCGGCCGAGGCCGGTTTTGTTTTTGTAGTCCTTCAGGGTATCCTTAAACACCTGCTTGCTTTCGGCCGGGGTGCGCTTCTTTACATATTGCGTAAGGCGCTCGTCCTCGTCCATAATTAGGGACAGAGCTTCGTCGGCAGCGGTAAATTCGCGGATGAGCAGGCGGGGCGTTTGGGTGATAATGTTCATGGGTTTCAAAAATATGGTAAATGGTAATTGGTTGGCATTGCGGATAGTAAAAAGAGTGTCATATAAAACCGTGCCGGTTACCGGGAGGCGGCATGATAAAATGGTTGACAGACATTGGGGTTTAAAAGGGTGTTGGCAGGCGGCATTTTTCAATGGTGTGCCACCCCGTACCAGGGTGTTTCACCCTGTTTCAGGGCGTAGCAGGCTGTGCCTGCATGTTTCAGGGTGCGCCATCCCGTACCGGTACACACACTTTAGGGCTTGTAATGCTTTGTTTGATTAACCACCACGCGGTTGGGAGGGGCTGAGCTTTTTTGTACATTTGCCGCATGGCATCCATCAAACCATCCGTACCCAAAGGCACCCGCGATTTTTCACCTGTTGAAATGGTGAAGCGTAATTACATTTTCGATACTATCAAAAGCGTTTTTCGTAAATACGGCTATCAGCAGATAGAAACCCCGACGATGGAGAAGTTGGAAACCCTAACCGGAAAATATGGAGAAGAGGGCGATAAGCTGATTTTTAAGCTACTGAATAGCGGTGACTTTTTGACCGATGGAAAAATAGACAGTTCTAATTTTGTAGCTGATTATAAAAAACTAACCCCACGGATTTCAGGCAAGGCCCTTCGCTACGATCTCACCGTCCCCTTTGCCCGTTATGTAGTGCAACACCAGAATGAAATCACCTTCCCGTTCAAACGCTTCCAGGTACAGCCCGTTTGGCGTGCCGATAGGCCGCAACGCGGCCGCTATCGCGAATTTTACCAGTGCGATGCTGATGTGGTAGGTTCCGATTCTTTACTGAACGAGGCAGAGTTTATATTGATTTATGATGAAGCCTTAGGCAAATTAGGGCTTAAAGATTTTACCATCAAAATTAATAACCGCAAAATCCTCACAGGCATAGCCCAAATCATTGACAAGGCCGATAACATTATCGATCTAACCGTTGCCATAGACAAGCTGGACAAAATAGGCCTGGACGGCGTTACCAAAGAACTGATTGAACGCGGCTTTACCGAGGCCGATATTGAAAAAATAAAACCGGTTATTTTGCTGCAAGGCACCAATACCCAAAAACTACAAAGCCTGCGCGAAGCATTGGCCCAGTCAGAGATTGGTCTTAAAGGTTGTGACGAGATAGAAATCGTTTTTAAATACATTGAAAGTTGCCCGCTGCAAACCGCAACGCTCGAACTGGATATAACCCTTGCCCGCGGCTTAAATTATTACACAGGCGCCATATTTGAGGTGAAAACAAACGAGGCGGCCATGGGCAGCATCGGCGGCGGCGGCCGGTATGATGACCTTACCGGTATGTTCGGCCTTAAAGGCCTCACCGGCGTTGGTATTTCTTTCGGTGCCGACAGAATTTATGACGTGCTGGAAGAATTAAACCTTTTCCCAACCGCAGCCAACCAAAGCACCCAGGTGCTGATATGTAACTTTGATAAGGAGGGCGAAACCTACGCGTTGCCATTATTGCAGCAATTGCGTCGCCAAAATGTTAATACGGAGCTGTACCCGGCCGGCGCCAAAATCAAAAAACAGTTAGACTACGCCAATAATAAAAATATCCCCTACACTGTAGTTATCGGTGGCGATGAAATGCAGAGCGGTTTATTAACTTTTAAAGATATGGCCAATGGCGTACAGGAAAAATTAACCGCGGAAGAGATTGTTAGCAGGATGGCGAGGTAAAAGTGCCTTAGATATACTTTATTATAGCTTAACGGTGATTAAGTTTAGATCTGTAGTGTTTGAGTCCTGCTGAATGGTAAAATTTCGCGAAACTCTGAAGGGGGAATGACATCGCAAAAAAAGGCAGTCATGGTGAGCTTGTCGAACCATAGCGGGCAAAGGCCTCTCCGCGCGACCCTTCGACAGGCTCAGGGTGACGGGCCAACGCACCTCGAAAAGAAAACATGTCATGGGTAGTGGTAAAATTTCGCGAAATTCTGAAGGGGAATGGCAACGATTTAATTCCCAATATCGTGCCGAACTTGTTTCGGCACCCCATATACTAAGTGTACTTCATGCGGGTCACCTGTCCTGGGGGATCCCGAAACAAGTTCAGGATGACGTCCGTTTTTCGACTTGTCATGGGTTGAAACAGAACATCTATTCATGAGGTTTGCGAGCGTGTTATGCACGGCGCAGGATAGATTCTTCGTTCAAGAGATGGTTCTTTACTACGTTCTGAATGACAAAGCGCTTTTAACACGTCAAGGATTTATTTAAATGTGTAGCCTACGCTAATGCCGCCGGCTGCAATAATACCTTCGTCATAAAATATCGGTACAAAACCTATTCGCAGGTTGATGCCCCGTTCCTGGGGTTGGTAACGGTAGCCTATTGTTGCCGTACCAATAAAGCCGGTAACCCTGTCGAAAATGAAGGTTTTGCCATTGTTGTTGCCATGTGAGTTTAAAAAGGTAGTGCCACCGCCAAGTTCAATCAGGCTGTTACCTTTTCCAAACAGGTAATTGATTTGTATCGGTACCGAAAATACATTATTGCCATCGGTAGCAAAGTAACCTGCACCAACCCTAAAACCCAGGCCGTTACGCCTGTGGCCAAAGCGCATATCGTAATTTACAGTTAGCGCCAGGCCTGGACCGCCAACCTCAAAAAAAGCGGTTTGAGCGCGGTTGCCTTCCGGTTCAGAACTGGTTGAATCAACCTTGGTAGTATCTACAACCACTTTATTAGTACCTGTTGGATGCGATTTTTTAACAGTATCTGTCATATTAGGCTCAACAATTTGTGCTGATGAACTAAGACCGGACAACAGGAGCAGAGCCAGAATAATTCCGTTAAGAGTAAAAGTTTTTTTCATTCTTTAGGTAAGTAGAATTAATATACAATTCATCTCGTATTACGCTTACGGGCAATAAAAGGTTTCAAAAATGATGGTTTCCTGGTTTAAACAAAGGTGATAGTTTGATTATCAGTTGAATAAACAGCAACTGAAATCAACATCAGCGTATGAGTTATTTAACAGCTTAAAAAAAATCACATCCCATGCAATCAAAAAAGGCGCTGTATGAGGCGCCTTTTTTGATTAATTTAAAACTGATTTGTTTTCTTCTTTAACCGTAAGGTCCAGCGGTTCGCCTACTTTTTCATCCAGTAACGCAAGTTTTATCACATCGCGCATATCGGTTACGTAATGAAAATTCAAATCTTTTATATAATCCTCTTTAATTTCCAGGATGTCTTTCTGGTTTGATTTGCATAGGATGATCTCTTTAATATTGGCGCGTTTTGCAGCAAGTATTTTTTCCCTGATACCGCCAACAGCCAGAACGCGGCCGCGTAAGGTAATCTCGCCCGTCATGGCCAGGTTGGGTTTTACTTTACGTTGCGTAAAGGCCGAAACCAGGGCAGTAAGCATAGTTATACCTGCCGATGGGCCATCCTTTGGCGTAGCGCCGGCCGGCACGTGTACATGCACATCCCAAAGGTCAAAAAGTTTAGGGTTGATGTCAAAGTAACCGGCATGCGCCCTTAAATAAGCCAGGGCAATAGTTACCGATTCTTTCATCACATCGCCCAGGCTTCCGGTAAGCGTTAAACGGCCTTTACCGGGGCTTAAGCTTGCTTCAATGAATAGGATATCGCCGCCAACCGATGTCCAGGCCAGGCCTGTTACAACGCCGGCTACATCGTTGCCTTCGTAAAGGTCTTTATCAAATATAGGCGCGCCCAATATTTTTTCGATATCCTTTTTATTTACTGCCGGATTGTAAGGCTCTTCCAAAGCAATGTTTTTGGCAACACCACGCACAACCGAGCCTATTTTTTTCTCCAACGCGCGTACGCCCGATTCGCGGGTATAATCAACAATGATTTTTTCCAGGATCTCGTTTTTAAGGGAGATATCTTTTAATTTTAAACCATGCGCTTCGCGTTGTTTGGGTACCAGGTGCTGTTTGGCAATTTCTATCTTTTCTTCGATGGTATAGCCATTAACTTCAATAATTTCCATCCTGTCTAATAAGGCAGGCTGGATACTACCCAGGGAGTTGGCAGTTGCAATAAACATTACGTTGGACAGGTCGAAATCCATCTCCACATAATGATCATAAAAAGTACTGTTCTGTTCGGGGTCAAGCACTTCCAATAAGGCTGATGAGGGGTCACCGCGAAAATCGTTTCCTACTTTATCAATCTCATCTAAAATAAATACAGGATTTGCTGCGCCTGCTTTTTTTACCGATTGGATAATGCGGCCCGGCATTGCACCAATATAAGTTTTGCGATGGCCACGAATTTCCGCTTCGTCGCGGATGCCGCCCAAAGCCATACGTACATATTTGCGGCCTAAGGCTTTGGCAATAGATTTACCCAGGGATGTTTTACCAACTCCGGGAGGGCCAACCAGGCAAAGGATCGGCGCTTTCATATCGCGCTTTAATTTAAGCACGGCCAGGTACTCGATAATGCGTTGTTTAACCTTATCCAACCCAAAATGATCTTTATCCAAAACTTTTTGAGCGCGTTTAAGGTCGAAGTTATCTTTGGTAAATTCATTCCAGGGTAAATCAAGCAATAACTCCAGGTAATTTATTTGTACCGAGTAGTCTGCCGCGGCAGGATTAGTGCGGGCAAGTTTCTCCAGCTCTTTGGTAAAATGGTCTTTAACCTCTTTGGCCCATTTCTTTTTAACGGCACGCTGGCGTAAACTTTCTATCTCTAAGTCAGGTGAGTTACCGCCCAATTCTTCCTGTATGGTTTTAAGCTGTTGATTTAAAAAATAATCGCGTTGCTGCTTATCCAAATCAACACGAACCTTGCTTTGAATCTGGTTTTTTAACTCCAGCATTTGCAAATCAAGTGTAAGGTGTTCCAATACCAGGTTAATCCTTTCGCGCAAACTGGCAACTTCCAGCAGGCGTTGCTTGGCCGCCATATCGGCATTCATGTTTGAGGATATAAAGTTGATCAAAAATGAAGTGCTTTCAATATTGCGGATAGCTATGCCGGCTTCGCTGGGGATATTTGGCGATAGCTGGATAATATTCATGGCCATGTCTTTTATAGACGATACCATGGCTTTAAACTCTTTATCCTCTTTTATTTTGGTTTCGTGAAAAGGCTCAACGGTTGCTTTAATATAAGGTTCGGCCTGAACCTCATCTTTTAAAACAAAACGTTTTTTACCCTGCAGAATAACAGTGGTGTTACCGTCGGGCATTTGCAGCATTTTGATGATGAGCGCAATGGTACCTACTTTGTTCAGCTGGCTAAAATTGGGGTCTTCAATACCCACATCCTGTTGCGCAACTACCCCAATCATCCGGTTGCCTTTATTGGCATCGCGGATAAGTTTGATTGATTTGTCGCGACCAACCGTAATCGGGATAACAACCCCTGGAAACAGTACCGTATTGCGCAACGGCAGAATGGCCAGTATATCAGGCAATTGCTCGTTGTTCATTTCCTCCTCGTCTTCGGTAGACATTAAAGGAAAAAACTCCGAGTCTTCGTTTATAACCGGTAAAGCGTTTTTAAAATCGAATGGATCGAAACTCATTAATATATTTTTTGTGTAGAAAATAACGTCATGTTGTCAGCCCATAAAGTTGCAGGGCTTGTAATATACAGGTAATTGATGGTTAAAACCCGTGCTGCATTATGTTTCAAGAGCTGTGCCAAGTTATGCTAATAATGAATAACAATTGATTTGGCACTGTAATGTTTTGATTATATGGTAATTGTAAATTTAATACCTATTTTTCAAATTAACCGGATTTTGTTGTTAAAGATGAAAAAAAGTCATAGTATCGCTTTCCCGATTAAGTTGCCCGATGAAATTATTTTTAATAAATTTAATTTTGGCATAATAATTCGAGGTAATGTTAGTTAATGATATACAATTTGTTCACCGTTAATCCTTTGATGAGGCTTTCAGTCATTTTACCATTCCTGATACTGTCGACCATTGAAACCACATTGGCCCAAAGTGCTTATGTAAAAATGGGGCAGCAAGCTGTTATGGATGGTGATTTCAGATCGGCAGTAGCCCACCTCGAAAAAGCCTGCATTACCGATTCTACCAATGCCAATGCTTTGTGGATGTTAGGGTACTCTTATTATCATAGCGATAACTACAAAAAATCAATTGCCGCCTATACCCGCGTAATTGCCATAAAACCGGCAGACGCTACGGCTTACTATTACAGGGCCAGGGCAAAAAGCTATTTAGGCAGAGATAACCAAACAAAGGATGCCGATAAAGAACTATATTTATTAGGCGCAATCGTCGACCTTACCAAAGCCATATCTATCAACGATGATCCGGGCGATAGTAAATACTACCAAAACAGGGGTATAGCCTACCGCGATTATGGCATGTTCAAGCTTCAAACAAATTCCCGCTTTTATGACAGAAGCCGCGGTATAAATTCATTAAAAGCTTCTGTTGCCGATCTGGAAAAGATATTGAATGCCAACCCCGGCCGGAACGATATCGCAGCACTCATTGATCAGTCTAAAGAAAAACTGACCCAGGCAAGCTTAACTGCGGCAACCAAGCATTAAAATTTGGCGTATAAGCTTTATATTTGGCTATGCCTGACAATAACCCGCCTGTTACCGGTAAATACATCGATCCTTTAGTTGATTTTGCTTTTAAAAAGATTTTTGGCAGTGAGCCTAATAAAGACCTGTTGATTGCTTTTTTAAACGAGGTTTTCAGAGGCAGCAAACATATCGTCGATCTGAGTTACAATAAAAATGAGCATCCAGGCGATTTACGTGATGAGGGGGGCGCTATATTTGATCTGCTTTGCACCGGCGAAAATAATGAGCGCTTTATAATTGAGGTGCAAAGGGGCAGGCAAGGCTATTTTAAAGAAAGGGCTTTGTTTTATACCAGTCGCCTGATAAGCGACCAAGCGCCCAAAGGCAGGCGCAGCGACTGGGCTTACAACCTAACCGGGGTTTACCTGGTTGCCTTATTGGAAGATTTTACGCTCGAAGTAAGTAATTCAACCGAATACCTGCACAATATTTGTTTATGTAACAGGGATACAGGAGAAATATTTTACGACAAATTGGGTTATACGTATATTGAATTACGTAATTTTGTTAAAGACGGTACCAAATTGGAAACCGATTTAGACAGATGGTTGTATGTATTAAAAAACATGAGCCAGATGGATAAAATCCCGGTTTACCTGCGAAAACCTGTATTTGAAAAACTATTTAACATTGCCGAATATACTAACCTAACAAAGGAGGAAAAAAACATGTACGATAGCAGCTTAAAATACAAATGGGATAATAAGAACGTGCTTGACTATGCTATGAAAGAAGGTATGGAAAAGGGGATAGAAATTGGTATAGAGAAAGGTATGAAGAGAGGTATGGAGAAAGGTGAGCATAAAAAAGCATTGGATGTTGCCCGTGAACTAAAAAAAATAGGAATAAATCTTGAACATATCGCCAAAAGTACTGGTTTATCGATAACAGAAATAGAGAAGTTATAGCCATGTACGATAGCAGCCTAAAATAAAAGTGGGATAATAAGAACGTGATTGAATATGCTATGGAAATAGGCATAAAGCAAGGCGAGCGTAAAAAAGCATTGGAAATTGCCCATGCATGTAAAAAAATGGGAATGAGCACTGAAAATATTGCCAGGGGTACAGGGCTGTCAATTGAAGAAATAGAAAGCTTGTAATAAAAACCTATTTCTCCTTCAATACTCCTTTTATCCTATACAAATTCTTCCCCATCAGCCTCACTTGCTGCGATTTTTCTATCTGGTAAACCGAATCGGGAAAGTAGCTTAATTTTTCGCGGGTTTCGTAAAGCAGGTTTTTGGTATGGTTAAATATTACAATCCATTTTACTTTGTCGCCGTCTTTTTTAATCATAACCTCGGTTGTACGCAAATCAGGTGTTTTGGCCCGGTAAATGATCAGCGAATCGGTGTTTAAAATGCTGTAGCTGTTTTTCCAGGCGGGGCGGTTAATGTCTGAAAGGATGAAGAGGTTAAATTCCTGCCCCCAGTTGGCAATTTGTACTGTTTTGTTTTCTGTTACCCCGTTATGAGTAACAGTCTTGTCAACCTGCGGATTTATTTTGGTTAGCCTGGCCGTATCGGCTTTAAAATACCCGGCTATATCAAAATACTTCAGGGTACCGTTTGATTGCGTTTTATCGGGCCTGCAGGCTTGCAAACCCGATAAAAGCAAAATGCCACCCAATAGGGTGGCAATAGGAGTTAGTTTCAGTTTATACCAATACATTGCCGGTCATTTCCGCGGGAATATCAACCCCAAGAATTTTTAAAATGGTAGGCGCAATGTCGCCCAGTTTGCCATCGTTTACATGGGTTACATCTTTGTCGATTATGATACATGGCACCAGGTTGGTGGTGTGGGCGGTGTTTGGCGTACCATCATCGTTAATCATATAGTCGGCGTTACCATGATCGGCAATGATGATGAAGCTATAGCCATTGGCTAAACCAGCCTCAACAACCGCTTGTGTACAGGCATCTGCTGTCTCGGCTGCTTTAACAACGGCGCTAAAAACACCGGTATGCCCAACCATATCGGTATTGGCAAAGTTCAGGCAAACAAAATCGGGCCAGCCGCTTTCCAGTTCAGGAATGATGGCATCGCGAATGCCTGCCGCGCTCATTTCGGGCTGCAAATCATAAGTTGCCACTTTAGGCGATGGTACCAGCAAACGTTTTTCGTTATCAAACTCGCGTTCTCTTCCGCCCGAAAAGAAGAAGGTTACGTGTGGATATTTTTCCGTCTCGGCAATACGGATTTGCGTTTTACCTGCATTCTGCAAAATTTCGCCTAATGTTTTGGTCAGGTCTTCTTTATTAAAAACTACCTGTACGTTTTTAAACGTTTCATCATAGGGCACCATCGTAATATAACGGATGTTTAACGGGTGCAGATTGTATTCCGGGAACGACTTTTGGGTTAACGCAAGGCTAATCTCGCGGCCCCTGTCTGTACGAAAGTTAAAGCAGATAACAACATCGCCATCTTTTATAACAGCTAAAGGCTTGCCATCGGCATCAACCCTTACTATTGGTCTTATAAATTCGTCGGTAACACCATCTTCGTACGATTTTTTGATCAGGTCGGTTATGTGCTGCGTGGCTTCACCTTCGCCGTTAACCATCAGATCATAAGCCAATTTAACGCGTTCCCAGCGGTTATCGCGGTCCATAGCGTAGTAACGGCCAATGGCAGTAGCTATTTGTGCTGACGTACCTGCTATATGTTGCTCCAGTTCGGTAATAAAACCTAAGCCCGATTTGGGGTCGGTATCGCGCCCGTCTAAAAAGGCATGAATAAACACATTATTTACATCCAACTGTTTTGCTGCATCGCACAACCCCTTTACATGCCTGATGTGCGAGTGTACACCACCATCAGATACTAAACCGATGAAGTGAACATCCTTATTGTTTTGTTTAGCATATTCAAAAGCATCTTTTAAAACGGGGATGGTAGGTAATTCGTTATCATCAACAGCCTTATGTATACGGCCCAATTCCTGGTAAACCACGCGGCCTGCGCCAAGGTTCATGTGTCCAACTTCGGAGTTGCCCATTTGCCCGGCCGGCAAGCCTACCGCCATACCCGATGCTTCCAGTTTGGAATTTGGGTAAGTTTGCAGCATCATGTCAACAAAAGGAGTGTTGGCGGCAAGTATAGCGTTCGATTGATCGTTACGGCCGTAGCCCCAGCCATCGAGGATAATTAATGCGAGTTTTTTTTTATTTTCCACATTGCAAATATAAATGCAACAATGTACTTATGGCTATAAATTTTGAATTTAGATTTATACTTACACCGTGCTGATTGTTAAGATAATAATTGAGCGTAAAAACAGTTATATCTGAACATTGCGCGAAAAAACGTCCCTCTTTTTTGTCAAGTGTAACTTTAAACCGTTTTTTCACGTATTTATGATATGAAGTTACTTTACCTGTCGTCGTTTTTACTGTTGTTGCTGATGCCCGGCGTGGTAGCGGCTGATGCCATGGATAATGTGGCTAATTTGATAAAACAGGGCAACAGTAAAGAAATAGGCAAGCTGTTTGCCCCAACAGTAGAAATGACTGTAATGGCTGAAGAGCAATCATATTCGCAAACTCAGGCCACATCTGTTCTCAGCGATTTTTTCACTAAACATAAGCCACAAACAATAAAGTTGCTCCACAAAGTAAACTCCAGCGCCAGCATTCAGCTTGGCGTATATATTTTAACTACTGCCGATAAACAGGAATACCGCATTGCTTTTACCCTAAAAGATGTAGGCGGCACCATGCACATTATTGAATTTGGGATTGAGGACGAGAAGGTGAAGTAGAACTTTTGAATTTGAAGATTTGAGAATAAAGCAATTTGAAAATTTGAGGATTTGAAAATTTGAAAATGTGGAAGAGTTGCCGAAACGGGATTGGACAGATTGGCTTGTAATTACATTTTGTCATAAGTTGTTTTGAACGCTGAAATTGAACAGGTGGATCTTTAAATTTGCTTTTATCATTTTCAAATTTTCAAATCCTCAAATTTTCAAATAAAGAATTACTTTTGGGGCTTAAAAAGTAATTATCTTGGATAAAGAACTTGTTGACCAGTTTATAATTAATGCTTTACAAGAGGATGTTGGCGATGGCGATCATACCTCTCTATCAACCATTCCCGCCGAAATAACTGGCAAAGCACAACTTTTGGTAAAAGACGAAGGCATTTTAGCCGGTGTTGAATTGGCTATTGAGATATTTAAAGTGGTTGATCCCAACCTTAAAGTGGCCATTTTTTTACAGGATGGCGCTGTTGTCAAGTACAAAGATGTTGCGTTTGAAGTAGAAGGCAGCGCCCGCAGCATCCTGATTGCCGAGCGTTTGGTACTGAATTGTATGCAACGGATGTCGGGAATTGCTACAAAAACCCGCGAGATAGTTGATTTGCTGAAAGGTACCAATACAAAAGTTTTAGATACCCGTAAAACAACGCCGGGTTTGCGTCACCTTGAAAAATGGGCCGTAAAAATAGGTGGCGGTGTAAATCACCGGTTTGGTTTGTATGATATGATATTAATTAAAGATAATCATGTTGACTACGCCGGCGGTATAAGGCAAGCCATTGAAAGTGCAAATCAGTATCTTTTAGATAATCATAAAAAGCTTGCCATCGAAATTGAGGTGCGTAACCTGGAAGAATTGGACGAGGTATTGCAAACCGGCAACATAAACCGTATCTTGTTAGACAACTTTAACTTTGCCGAACTGCGGCAGGCGGTTAATATCATTAATGGCCGGTTTATAACCGAGGCATCGGGTGGTATAACAATTGACACGATACGCGAATATGCAGATTGCGGGGTTGATTATATTTCTGTTGGCGCGCTCACGCATTCGGTAAAAAGCCTCGACCTTAGTTTAAAGGCTGTAAAGTAAATTTATGGTGTATCCTTGTTTTAACATTTGAGTTAAGGCCTGGCTATCAGAATCCGGCTATTAAAGCAAGCGTTTAAATTATGATTAGAGTTTTAGTACGGTATCAATTTTGTAATATTGCAGGTAAATGATCAACGTATACTCAGTTTCGGCGCTCATCCTTGCTTATCTCTGCGGGTCTATCCCAACAGCTGTCTGGATTGGCCTTGCGTTTTATGATATCGATGTGAGGGAGTATGGCAGCGGCAATGCCGGCGCAACCAACACCTTCAGGGTATTGGGTAAACAGGCCGGTATCCCTGTAATGCTGCTTGATATTTTGAAAGGGTGGACAGCTACTAATCTTGCCTATTTTATCGGGGTATCTACCACCGGGGCTTACAATTCTGCAAGTTATATGAATTACGCGCTGGCTTTAGGGGTTGCTGCGGTTATGGGCCACTTGTTCCCGATATTTGCCGGTTTTAGGGGCGGCAAAGGAGTTGCCACTTTATTTGGAATGATTTTGGCTATACATTTGCACGCCGCTTTATTGTGCGTGTTGGTATTTGTTGTGGTGTTGTTGCTTACAAAGTATGTGTCGCTTAGCTCGATTGCCGCGGCTTTTACATATCCTATAGGGGTATCGTTTGTTTTTCCTACCTCTATAAGATCGGTTGTTATATACGGGATGTGCATTTGTATGTTGATACTGGTAACCCATCAAAAGAATATCGAACGCTTATTAAAGGGCACCGAATCGAAAGTTAATTTTTTAAAGAAAAAAGCTGCCTGATCATTATGAAAAAATTTCTGCCTGCATTTTTAGCAATAACCCTGGTTGTTGCGCTGTTCTCCTGTTCAACCGTGCCACTCACGGGTCGTAAACAATTAAGTTTGGTTGGAGATGCCGAAGTAAACCAATCGGCCGCCGCCAGTTATAGCCAACTATTATCAGATCCTAAAACAAAAGTAATTAGCAGCGGAACCGATGCCCAACGTATAAAGCGTATAGGCAATAACCTGGCTGTTGCTATCGAAAACTATTTAAAAAGCAACGGTTATGGCGATCAATACAGTTTTAAATGGGAGTTTAACCTCATCCAGAGCCCCGAGGTAAACGCATGGTGTATGCCTGGTGGCAAAGTGGCTGTTTATAGTGGTTTATTACCAGTTGCCAATACCGATGCTTACCTGGCAGTGGTTATGGGGCATGAAATTGGCCACGCTATTGCCAGGCACTCTGCCGAGCGTATTTCGCAGCAAACATTGGCGCAGTTTGGCGGCTCGCTGGCCGGCGTTGCAGTTGCGAAACAATCGCAGGTAATGCAAAGCCTTTTTAGCCAGGCTTATGGTGTAGGTACCCAGGTTGTTTTGTTGAAGTACTCGCGTGACCAGGAATCGGAAGCAGATCGCCTTGGTTTGACATTTATGGCAATGGCCGGGTACGATCCGCACAATGCGGTTGCGTTTTGGCAACGTATGGCCGCTCAAAATAAAGGCGGCTCGCCCCCCGAATTGCTAAGTACACACCCTTCTGATGCTACCCGGATAGCTAATATTCAAAACCTGATACCCGAGGCTATGAAGTATTATAAAAAATAGTGAGTAGTGAGGGGTGAATGGTGAGTGGTCAGTGGTGAGAGGTCAGGTTGAAATACATTCACAACTCACCAATTCACTACTTATCAATTAGCTATCGACCGCTCACTACTCACCCCTCACCAAAATGCCCAAACCTCAATTCTTAAAAGCACAATGGAAAAACCAGGTAATGATTAATTACGAGGTTGATGCCCAAATTCTCGATCCTTACTTACCACCAGGTACCGAACTTGACTTATGGCAAGGCAAAGCATTGGTAAGCATGGTAGGCTTTATGTTTTTAGATACAAAAGTACTGGGCATTAAATGGCCATGGATGTGAGTTTTGAGGAAGTGAACCTTCGTTTTTATGTAAAACACTTTAACGGAACAGAATGGAAGCGCGGAGCCGTTTTTGTAAATGAAATAGTACCAAAGCCCGCAATAGCAGTTATTGCCAATAATTTATACAAAGAGCATTATAGTGCCATGCCCATGCGCCATAGCATCATGGAAGCCGGAGACCACACCCAATTTTTATACGAGTGGAAGTTTAAAGGCAACTGGAATAAGCTTGGGGCAACAGCCAGCAATCAATTACTGGATATTAAGCCTGGTAGCGCCGAAGAGTTTATTTTTGAGCATTATTGGGGATATAATAAACTTTCGGCCACAAGCACTATGGAATACCAGGTTGAACATGTGTCATGGCAAACAGGTAAGGTTAAAGATTATGTTTTTGATGCTGACGTGGCAGGTTTATATGGCGAAGCATTTAAGCCTTATTTAGATAAAGAGCCGGTTTCTGCATTTTTTGCCGTTGGATCGGATATTAAGGTGAGGATGGGGGATAAGATAGTGGTGACGGGAAGATAGTTAACTATTTAAATTCTTTATAGGGGTTTAAAATGCTAAGCCCCTCAATTTTGTAAAAGTCACTATCGTTGGTTATAAGCGTGAGTTGATGAACTATTGCTGTTGCAGCTATTATCGCATCAGGTAACTTCGGTTTATAAGTTTTACGAATTTCGATTGTTTTAGTAACTATTTCCGAAGTAAGTTCATACTGATGGGCCAGGCTCAAAAAATCAGTTAGGGCATCATTAGCCAATGGGTGAGCCAGGATTTCGATTCTGTTAATTACAGATATATTGAAATCATTATTTATGGCATCATATGCTAAATTAGCAGAACTTTTATTGAGAGTTCCGCTTATGTATTCTATCAAAGGATTTGTATCTGCTAAGAATTTCTTTCCCATTCGTTACGGCTTTGTTCAATGTCCAATATCATTTTTTTTGCGGTTTCTTTAGATATGGAGCCTATGAAGTCAGAGGGCTTACGTTTTTGGTTTGCTTTTTCGTTTTCCAGATCTTTTAAATCTTCGTGTAAAGCAGTAATGTTATTCCATTCTTCTATTGGAATAACAACGGCTGTATGATTTCCGGAATTATCAGATATATATTGTAGTGCCATTACTTTAAATTCTTAGTAAAAATAATTAAAAATCGGCTGGTGCGCAATATTTCTCTCCAGAAGTGTTTATCCTCCCAAAACCTCCAGCACTGCCTTTGCTTTCAATAAGCATTCCTCATATTCCTTCTCAGCATCAGCATGATAGGTAATAGCGCTGCCAGCATGGAATGATAAATATCCGTTATTGGTATTGTACAGCAACGATCTGATCACTACATTAAAATCAAAATCATTATCTGGGTTAAAGTACCCTACCGCGCCGGAATAAATGCCGCGCTTACTGCGCTCATATTGCTCCATCAGCTGCATGGCACTTATTTTGGGCGCACCGGTCATGCTCCCCATTGGGAAAGTGTTTTTAACGGCCTGTATGGCTGGTACATCGTCTTTCAATTCACATACTACTGTCGAAATCATTTGATGCACCTGGCGAAAGCTATGTATGCCAAAAAGCTCCTCGGTTTTAACTGTTCCCTGTTTGGCCGATTTGGTAAGGTCATTGCGTACCAGGTCAACAATCATTACATTTTCCTGCAGTTCTTTGGGGTGATTGCGTAATTCTTGCTTAACCAATTCATCGGCCTTTAAATCGTCATGCCTTTTGGCCGTGCCCTTGATGGGCTGGGAGATGAGTTTACTGCCTCGTTTTGCTAAAAAACGCTCTGGCGAGGCACCTAATATGTAATTGTTATTCCATTTAAGAAAAGTGGAAAATGGATTTGGGGAAACGCTATTAAGCTGCGTAAATACGTGCAGCGGATCAATCTGTACATCATCGGCATAAAACTCCTGGCAAAAATTGGTTACATAAATATCGCCCCGGGTAATGTGCTCCTGTATAGCGGTAACTGTGTCGATATATTCTTGTTTTGTAAACCTGCTTTTTAAATTTATTGATGGTTGATTATCATGTGTAATTAGCTCCTGCTCATTAATAACGCTCAAAACATGTTTAGGGTCGTCGCTAATAATCTCCGCTTTATTGCCCTTGATAATGACAAGATGTTCGGGTGCAAAAAAGTGCAGGTCGGGAAAACCGAGGCCGTCGGAGTTTTTTGACGATAATTTTTCGACTTCATTTTTCAGATCGTAGCCTAAAAAACCGCAAAGCCAACCGGGATTATCTTTACGAAAGGCTTGCAGCTGATCAAACGCGGTGCCTCTGCTCGCCGTTATTTCTGCCTTACTGCCAATGGCTATCAGGGTGTCAAATTTGGTGTAGGGGTCATCAAAACCATTCGAGTCAAGGTAGCATACCGAACTATATGATGATGCCCATTGCAGGGCTTTAAGCTTGAAATTTTGCAGATCATCTACCTGTACTATCACCCTGCAAAAATAACCAAGTAAATGAAAAAAGGCCGGGTAGCCGGCCTTTTTATATCAAAAACGTCGTCTTGGACAAATTATCTATAACAAGTTCTATTTCCGATTGCGTAGGCCTGTCACCCTGAGCCTGTCGAAGGGGCGCGCGGAGAGGCCTTTGCCCGCTATGGTTCGACAGGCTCACCATGACAGCCCTTTTTACGATGTCATTCCTCTTTCAGAATTTCGCCAAATTTTACAACTCAGGATGACTTTTTTATTAATGCAATACCAAAGTTTGCTTCCTGTCTGGCCCTACAGATAAATATTTTACCGGCACACCTAATTCTGTCTCCAGGTAATCAATGTATGATTGTAGCTTGGCCGGGATTTCAGATAACTCGGTAATACCTGTTAAATCTTCGTTCCAGCCATCAATTTCCTTTAATACCGGTACCGGGCTTACCGAGCAGATATCATAAGGCATATAATCGATAGTTTCGCCTAAATAGTTGTAGTGGGTACAAGCATAAATTTTATCAAAGCCGCTTAATACATCGGCCTTGGTCATTACCAGTTGGGTAACGCCGTTAAGCATAATAGCGTATTTTAAAGCCGGCAGATCAATCCATCCGGTACGGCGAGGCCTGCCTGTGGTAGCGCCAAATTCGTGGCCTATACGGCGTAATTCTTCGCCTGTTTCGTCTTCCAGTTCGGTAGGGAAGGGGCCGCCGCCAACGCGGGTACAATAAGCTTTAAAAATACCAATTACATCGCCAATTTGCTGCGGAGCAATGCCTAAACCAGTGCATGCGCCGGCGGCGGTAGTGTTTGATGAAGTAACAAACGGGTAGCTTCCAAAATCAATATCCAGCATGGCTCCCTGCGCACCTTCGGCCAAAACTTTTTTACCTTTTTTAATATAGTCGTTCACCAGGTGCTCCGAATCAACCAGTGGGAATTGTTTGATAAATTCAATGGCTTCAAAAAATAATTGTTCACGTTCAGAAAAATCGGCAACCTCGCCGTACATGGCGGTAAGCATTGCTGTATGTTTGTCAACCAGTTTCTGGTAGCGCTCCTTAAAATCGGGCAGGGTAATATCGCCAATGCGTAAACCGTTACGGCCGGTTTTATCCATATAAGTAGGGCCGATACCTTTTAAGGTTGAACCAATTTTACCTTCGCCCATTTTCTTTTCAGATGCTGCATCAAGCAGTTGATGGGTAGGTAGTATCAGGTGTGCTTTTTTGGCAATCAGCAGGTTCTTTTTTGCCAGCAGATCGTGCCCAGCATCTTTTAGTTTATCTATTTCCTTTTTTAAAGTGATAGGGTCAATCACTACACCGTTACCAATAAGGTTCATGGTGTTTTCAAAAAATATACCGGAAGGAATAGTATTCAAAACGAATTTTTTACCGTCGAATTCCAAAGTATGCCCGGCATTTGGGCCGCCCTGGAAACGTGCAATCAGGTCGTAACCTGCGCTAAGCACATCAACAATTTTTCCTTTACCTTCATCGCCCCATTGGAGGCCTAATAATACGTCAACAGCCATTAATTTATCGTTTGAATATATCTATTAAATTTTTGTATGATATCTTTTTTGATTTTATCCCACTTTAATTTTTTAAAACTATAAGGATCTGAATCCAAATCTGTTTCAACAAAATAAGTGATAGATTTAACAATCATTATCGTTGAATTATTTGGATACCTGGCTTGATAAAATGAAAACATTTGATCGAACGAAAAATGTTCCAATAATTCGTGTAAATCCCAAAAGTCCTTTTTTGCCCCTCGTCCTGCTATTGCGTTTAATTTCAGGGCAATAATTTCTTCCACGGAGGCAAACCTAATACCCTCAATAGTATTACTGGCAAAAGTGAACTTTTCAAACGTATGTACAAAATCTACTTTTACGTTATTTATATAAGTGAACAACAAGCGGGGGCTGGTTCTTTCTTTTGAGAAAAATTGAAAATTGCCGGATAGCTTAAAGTTAATTAAATCGCTATCAAAGGGTTCGTCGGTAAAAAGGTCAAGATCGATAGAAGCCCGATGACCTAAAAGTAAAGATAGTGCTGTACCCCCAACCAGTCTGAATTGCTCCAGTTCTGGCAGAGTCATTAATTCTGTCAGTAAACCCAAAGTTGCGGGTTCAACTGTTTCTTTATATAACATTTAAAGTCCTTAGGTTCAAGATCGAAAATGGCACAGCAAAAATAAATTTCTTTGTCGCCAATCCACTTAGCATTTACAATTTCTTTTTTGATTTTATCATCACCATAAAATTTCTTAAGAGCGATGAAATCCTCAAAAGATCCGCGGTCAACAACCTTTTCAATAACAAAACGCGCATTCTTTTCATAGTCGATACTATCCATATCAACATCCCAAAATGCCTGTTTGCTTAAAATAGGTTTGTCCATGATTATACCCTTCTGTCGCAATTACCTTCGCGCAATTTAGTGCAATTGCCGTAAAGGTTTAACGAGTGGTGTTTAATTTCGAATTTTAAAATATCGCCCATCATGCTCTGTATCTGCTGAATCCGCGGGTCGCAAAACTCAACTACTTTACCGCAATCGATACAAATAATATGGTCATGCTGTTTGTAGCCGTATGATTTTTCAAACTGGGCCATGTTTTTACCAAACTGGTGCTTAGTAACCAGGTCGCATGATACCAGCAGTTCCAGCGTGTTATATACCGTAGCGCGGCTAACACGGTATTTTTTATTTTTCATGTGGATATAAAGAGATTCCACATCAAAATGATCCGAGCGCGAGTAAATTTCTTCGAGTATTGCAAAACGCTCCGGCGTTTTGCGCAGGTTTTTATTTTCAAGGTAAGCCTCAAAAATTTTTTTAACCAATGCTATAGTATCCGGTTGGGGCATAATGGTCTGTTAAGCGGGCAAAGTTATTAATATTTTAGTTTATTAGGTTGATTTAGTTGATTAGGTGAGTGGTTGATTGGGTTTAAACGGTTTAACCACTCACCTAATCAACTAAATCAACCACTCACCCACCTCAAGACGCTTTTTCAATCACCGAATCAAATCTATTCACTCCGGTAACGCCTTTAATCAGTTTTATTTTTTTGATCAGGTTGTCCAGGTGGTTGGTGTCATTTACATAAACCATTATCGATCCTTCAAAAATACCGTTATCACTATCAACGGTAATGGAGCGGATATTTACCTTAAAATCGGTTGATATTACGGTGGTAAGTTTATTAATTAATCCAACTTCGTCTATACCGGTTATTCTTAACCCGGTTAAAAATGCAAGCTCCTGCTGGTTGGTCCATCGGGCCTTTACAATCCGGTAGCCATAGTTGGCCATCAGTTTGGCGGCATTGGGGCAGTTGGTGCGGTGTATTTTAATGCCATCGCTCACGGTAACAAAGCCAAACACGTCATCGCCTGGGATAGGGTTACAGCAATTGGCCAGTTTATAGTCAATTTTCTGCATATCCTCCCCAATAAGCAGCATATCGCTGTCTTTCGATTTCAGGTTGCGGATGAGGTTCTGAACTTGTTCCTGCTCAATTTTATCCTGGGGCTTGTTCTCCACATTTTTTTCAAATGCCTGATATTCTTTCAGGTCCTTCATATCTATCACCCCCTTGGCAATATTATAGAACAGGTCCTGCGTTGATTGCAGTTTGAAAAAATAGCTCAGCTTGTGCAGGTTTTCTGAGTTGTAGGTAATTTTAAGCGATTTCATCTTACGCTCCAGAATCTCTTTTCCGTCCTCTGCAATTTTTCGTTTTTCTTCTTTTAAGGCCGATTTTATTTTGGCTTTAGCTTTTGCGGTAACTACAAAATTCAGCCAATCCTCTTTAGGCGTTTGCTTGCCCGAGGTGATAATCTCTACCTGGTCGCCATTTTGCAGTTTATAGCTTAACGGCACCAATTTATGGTTCACCTTGGCGCCAATACAGCTTGCGCCTACATCGGTATGTATCTCAAATGCAAAATCCAACGCAGTTGCATTAAGCGGTAGCTGGATAAGCGCCCCCTTTGGGGTAAAAATGAATATTTCATCGCTGAACAAATTCATCTTGAAATCGTCGATAAAATCAAGTGCGTTGGTGTCTGGATTTTTAAGCATATCCCTCACTTTTTGCACCCATTGGTCAAGCCCGCTATCGGTTGATGATTCCTTGTATTTCCAATGCGCGGCAAACCCTTTTTCGGCAATCTCGTTCATGCGTTTGGTACGTATCTGTACTTCAACCCATTGCCCGCGCGGGCCCATCACGGTGGTGTGCAATGATTCGTACCCGTTTGCTTTGGGCGACGAAATCCAGTCGCGCAGCCTGTCGGGGTTGGGGCGGTATTGGTCGGTAACTATACTGTAGGCCTTCCAGCAATCGGCTTTTTCCTGGTCGGGTGCGCTATCTAAAATTATCCTGATGGCAAAAAGGTCATATACCTCCTCAAAAGGAATCGATTTTTTCTTCATCTTATTCCAGATGGAGTGAATAGATTTTGGCCTGCCAAACAAATCGGCGTGAATTTCCTGGCTTTGCAGGGCTTTGTTAACCGGCTCAATAAAATCGCGGATAAAGCGTTCGCGCTCGGCTTTTTTCTCGTTCAGTTTCTTTTTGATGAACTGGTAGGTTTCGCGCTCCATGTATTTCATGGATAGGTCTTCCAGTTCAGATTTTATGGCATATAAACCCAACCTGTGGGCCAGGGGGGCATACAGGTACACGGTTTCTGACGATAGTTTAAGCTGCTTATCGCGCGGCATAAACTCCATGGTGCGCATGTTGTGCAGCCTATCGGCCAGTTTAATGAGTATTACCCGCACGTCATCGGCCAGGGTAAGCAGCATTTTACGAAAGTTTTCGGCCTGTAACGAGCTGTTGGTATCAAACACGCCCGATATTTTGGTTAAGCCATCAATAATTTTGGCTACCTTTTTGCCAAACTCCATCTCAATTTCGTCAAGCGTCATGTTGGTGTCTTCAACCACATCATGAAGCAGGGCGCATACTATTGATGTTGTACCCAGGCCAATCTCTTCGGCGGCTATCTGGGCCACGGCAATAGGGTGGTATATATAAGGCTCGCCGCTTTTTCGGCGCATATCTTTATGGCTTTCAAGCGCCATATCAAACGCCTTGCGTATCATGCGTTTATCGCCCTTTTGCAGGGTTGATTTACAGGCGCGCAGCAATGCGCGATATCTTTTTAGTATCTCATTCTTCTCGGCTTCCAGATCAATCTCTATCTCTTTCATATACAGTATAGGCGGTATAAATAAGATAAACCTGTAATGGGAAATTATTATTACAGATTATATTAAAATACCACAAAAATTTCCTTTAATTTTGTTTTAAGTAAAAATATGAAATTTATTGGTTTTCTGCTGATGTTTTGTTGCTTAGTGGGCAAGGTAATGGCCCAAACAGATAAACCTGCACCTATGGTATTGGGCAAAAATGATACCATAAGAGTGGCCGTAACCGATGTTGACGGACAACTGATACCCTGGGTAGTTTGCCCGCCTATAAGAATTGTAGATACCCGCATATTTGCCAACGATGCCGATAGGGATAATTACCGCCGGTTACGGTATAATGTAATGAAGGTATTGCCTTACGCGCGTTTTGCTGGCCAACGGTATGCAAAACTGCAGCGCGAACTGGCTTTAACCGGGGATAAAAAGAAGCAGAAAGAATTAATAGGAAACTGCGAAACCGAAATAAAAACATTGTTTGATAAGGAAATTAAAAATCTGACAATTAGTCAGGGTGAAGTTTTGATAAAGCTGATTGACCGTGAAACCGGGCAAACCAGCTATACCATGGTTAAAGAGCTTAAGGGTGGTTTTAAGGCATTTATGTTTCAGTCTGTAGCCAGCATATTTGGTCATAACCTTAAAGAAACTTATGATCCCGACGAGCAGAGAGATATCGAGGCCATACTTACCCAGGCCGGATATAATTCCACTAACTACTGATAATGGACAACACAAGCGTCTACAAGTTTAACGTTCAAAAGTTAAACGGTGATGATATTAGCCTGTCGGCTTATAAAAATAAGGTACTTCTGATTGTTAATACCGCCTCTCAATGCGGTTTTACACCACAGCTTAAAGACCTGGCCGAATTAAAGAATCATTTCATGGATGCTGATTTCGAAATCCTCGCTTTCCCCTCAAATGATTTTGGCGGACAAGAGCCTTTAGAGGGTACTGCCATAAGCGCTTTTTGCAACGAAATGGGCGCCAACTATCCGGTATTTGATAAAATCAGGGTCCGCGGGCCCTTTGCACATCCCTTATACCAGTTTTTGGCTGATAAGAAAGCAAACGGCAAACTTAAATCGGTACCCAGATGGAACTTTCATAAGTTTTTGATTGACAGGGAAGGGCATGTTACCGATTTTTATTTCCCTTTTACCAAGCCCACATCTTCAAAAATCCGGAAAAAGATTGAGCGCCTTTTAGCAGCCCCCTCATTAACATAAACACAACAATGAAATTAGATATTTTAGTTTTATCGGTACATCCCGATGATGCCGAACTTGGATGCTCGGGCACTATTTTAAAACACATCGCCATGGGCTATAAGGTGGGTATTGTTGACCTTACCCGCGGCGAATTAGGCACCCGTGGATCGGCCGGGATCCGCGAGCTGGAAGCTGCTGCCGCCGCCAAAATACTGGGCCTTACGGTACGAGATAACCTGGCTATCCCGGATGGCTTTTTTGAAAACACGCGCGAATATCAGCTGCTGGTAATTGCGGCAATACGCAAATACCAGCCACAAATTTTGATAACCAATGCCTATTATGACCGGCATCCCGATCATGGCCGCGCCAATGAACTGGTAGAGGCATCGGCATTTTTATCGGGTTTACGCAAAATAGAGACTTTTGAAGATGGTGAACCGCAACAGGCCTGGCGGCCCAACCTTGTATTGCACTTTATACAGGATAACTATATAAAACCCGATATTTTAATTGACATTACCGAATACTGGGACAAAAAGGTGGAGAGTATTTATGCATATGGTTCGCAGTTTTATAATCCCGAATGGGAAAATGAGCCCCAAACTTACATATCTACTCCCGAGTTTATCAATGTAGTTGCGGCGCGGGCCAGCGAATTTGGTAAAAGTATTGGTGCTAAATATGCCGAAGGTTATACCAGCAGGAAAATTTTAGGCGTGGATAATTTGTTTGCTTTAAAATAATATATTATTTAACTAAAAATAAAATAAGCCACTGTCTGTTTAAGATAGTGGCTTATTTTATAATATTGGTTTAAATATTTAAGCTTTGATATACTCAAAGCGATTGTTTTCATTGCTTCTCTCTCGTCTCAGTTTATTTTCATTTGCCAATTTTAAAAGGATACCTGATAGCTCCGAAGTTTTGAAATCCGAATCAAATTGATCTTTACAATAGTTAGCTATTGATGAGATGGAACGCTGGGTATCAAAAAAGTCGGTGCTTAGCAATTGGTTTAGTATTTTTGTTGCACCTGGCTTTTTACGACCCGCCGTAGCGGCACTTTCGTCCTCTGGGCGTAATTTGCGGCCTTTTTTGCTAAAAATTTCAGATCCATCGGCATCCGCCCTTTCCGACTCAATCATTACATCCAGCAGCCTGTCGATAATTCGTACCTGCACGGCTTCTGATTGAAATGAGTTAACAACTTCTGCAACCTCAACAAGTTGTTTTTTTAATTTCTCTATATGTTTGCTCATGATGAACTATATTTGATTCTAACAGGAATGGACAAATCTAACGGGAATAATAATTAAAAATATAGCGTATTTTGGTAAAAAAATAGCTTATGTTAATATTTCATCCCTTTTTGGAGCCAACAATCCCTAAAACATATATTAAATATTAGGATACAATGCTTGTAGTTTAAATTTTTTTTTAAATACGCTATTGCCAATTATAGGGTTTTAGCAATTTTCTCCAGCATTTCAAGTCCGGCGTCTATGTGGCTTTTTTCAATAATAAGCGCGGGCCTAAAGCGGATACTCTTATCGCCACAGCCTAAATACATGATGTTGTTATCCAATCCTTTGTTAATGAAAGCATCGCGCTTGCTTTTGTCGGGAAAATCAAAGGCTGTAAGCAGACCCTTGCCGCGTACATTACTGATGACAGGCACCCTTGTCGAAATTTCGTTGAGTTGGTTTTGCAAATAGTCGCCCATTTCGGCAGCATTTTGGCAAAGGTTGTCTTCTTCTATCACTTCCATTATTTTTGATGACCTTACCATATCAACCAGACTGCCGCCCCAGGTTGAGTTAATTCGCGACGAAACATGGAATACATTATTCTCAATCTCATCAACCCGGTTACTGCACAATATGCCGCAAACCTGCATTTTTTTACCAAAAGCCAAAATGTCTGGCCGTGCTTTGGGGCCAAAATGTTCATGGCACCAAAATTTGCCCGTGAGGCCAACGCCTGTTTGCACTTCATCATAAATCAGCATAGCCTCATATTCATCGGCAAGCTCGCGCAGTTTTTCTAAAAACTCCTTACGCACGTGGTTATCTCCACCTTCTGATTGCACCGGTTCAATAATAATAGCGCAAACATCATCTTTATTGTCTTCAAAAGCTTTCCTGATCTGGGCTACTGATAATTGCTCGCGCTGCAACAAGTCTTCATGGTTAGCATCACTGTACGGGAAATTCATATAGGGTACCGATACCCTTGGCCAATCAAACTTGGCAAACCACTTGGTTTTATTAGGCAGCGTATTGGTAAGGCTCAGGGTATAGCCCGAGCGGCCATGAAACGCGTGTTCAAAATGGATCACTTTAAAGCCGCGCTCTTTGGTATAGCCCCTGGCAAAATTCTTTTGCACCTTCCAGTCCATAGCAACCTTTAGCGCGTTTTCTATGGCTAATGAACCGCCTGCTATAAAAAAAGCGTGCGGTAGATAATCAGGAATGCCAACTCTTGAAAAGGTTTCAACAAATTGCGCGTATTGGGTAGTATATATATCGGAGTTGGACGGGTTGGTTAAAGCCGCCAGCATCAGGTTTTTTTTAAATTCTTCGTCGTTCACCATTTTGGGGTGATTATAGCCTAAAGGTACCGAGGCAAAGCAGGTAAAAAAATCAAGCAACGTCCGGTCGTTCTTCGAATCGTAAATATATACGCCCTTACTTTTTTCCATGTCAAAAGTGAGATCGAAGCCATCGGCAAGTACGTGCTTCTGCAATGAAGCCTGAACGTTTTGGGGTGAAACAAGTAGGTTGTACATATCAATTTTGGTTTATACAAATCTACTAAAAAGCCCTCAAAAACAAAATTTAGGCGGTTTTTGAACCGATTGGGAAAAAAGTATGTTTAAATTGTTTAAAGTTACTTTTTGTACCAAAGCCGAAAATAGTATACCTGACGGAAGCGTGTTTTTTTGATCTTAACTTGCAGAATATCGTTTTAAACGGCGCAGTAATCACCGGTGACTCGCTATTAATAGACACTTGTTTGATATCAAGTTGGCAGGTTTATCGCGCAGAGACGCAGAGAAAAAGGTAGCAGATCGGCTTGGATATAGCTGAGCGAGATGCGATATAATTTCATGATTCGATTTTTTGAATCGTTGAATGCTGACACCTGTGTTGCATTACGGGAATTTGATTTTTCAATTATCTGTCACTCAAAAAAATCCTGTCCATCTTGCCAAATCCTATAATCGTGCAAAAAAAAGCCCCGGGCTATCCGGGGCTTTCGCAACTAATGTTTAATCAAAAGTTATTTCTGTTTAAACTGAACCCTGCGGTTTAGTATCCGGCCTTCTTCGGTTGAGTTATCAGCAATCGGCCTGGTTTCGCCATAGCCTTTT